>OGFK01000115.1_pt1 | contig 80746 bp, 129 predicted proteins | sample 1570931 | NCBI WGS metagenome assembly OGFK01 (sample SAMEA2581935, study PRJEB24529) | metagenome | biome: Human gut stool | place: China | collected 2011
GCCCTTGCTTCCTTATTAGCTAAGTGTAGCGAAGCGAAACGCAGCGATCTTAAATCTCCATACAACTATGATTTATGCAAAAGGTTAATTAAGAGTCGGTCAGATACAATCATCACAAATATGTTATTTAAGGAGAACTATATGAGAGGACTAAAACGTCAAAAACAAACAATATACTGGTCTATGGTGACAGAAGAACTTGACGGGATAGACACAATCAAAACGTACCAAAAGCCAGAATTACATCACCTCTCCGTATCTGCGACTGCCGGAACGCCAGAGGAATTATCCGCCGGTTATATCCCGGACTATGACAGATACATCACGAATTTTGACCGTAGCTTCAAACCGCAGACCGCCGATGTATTCTGGATAGACTGCAAACCGGAACTGACCGAATCTGGAGAACTTATTCTGAATGAATCTGGGGCACCTACAGTCCCGCCGGATTACCGTCTGAAAAAGATTCTTGATACCCAAAGAGGGAATGTAGCGCGGTATGGTATCAAGTATATAGGAGATGGTTCGGATGGCGAATAAGACTATCAAAATGGAACTGTCGCATAAATCTATACAGGACACAATAAAACAGCTCAGAGCGTGTCAGAAGTCACTTGTAAGTAAGAATGAGGAATTTCTCCGCAGACTGGCAGAACTTGGAATCCCGGTCATAGATGAAAACATAGCATTGGCACAAGGCGATTCTGACAAAAATCATAATACCTATATCAGAATCAATAACTTTGGCGGCTATTCTCAGGCGACGCTTGTGTGTGAAGGCTCTGACCTTTTGTTCATTGAGTTCGGGGCGGGTATTTCGTATAACACTCCTGCAGGAACCAGTCCACATCCCAAAGGGCAAGAATTTGGATATACAATCGGTTCATACGGGCAAGGAAACGGAAAGAATGAATCGTGGGTTTATTTTGCCGATTCTGGCGAATGGGTACGCTCTTACGGTACCGAAGCCACCATGCCGGTATATAAGGCAAGCGTGAAAATCATGCAAAGCATCAGAAAAATTGCAAAAGAAGTGTTTGCATCATGAAAGTTAATACCTGATAATACTGAATAATACCTCTGTCTTTGATATACTATAACATATAAAAGCATCTGCAAACAAGCAGGTGCTTTTTTCGTGCAAAAACATAGAAAAGGAGAATGTAAGCATGTTAGTAGAAACAATGATTATCAGAAAAGCAGAAACGAGCATTGTCACAAGCCTAGATGTCGCGGAGACTTTTGGAAAAGAACATAAAAGAGTATTGCAGGACATTAGAGAATTAGGATGCAGTGAAGAATTCGGACAGCACAATTTCGTGCCTTCCTCATATACAAGTATTCAGAATAAAAAGCAACCTATGTACTGTATGACAAGAGATGGGTTCACACTTCTTGTTATGGGATACACTGGCGAAAAAGCCATGAAATTCAAAGAAGGATATATTCGCCAGTTCAATGCAATGGAAAAAGTTCTTTTAGGGAAAATTAGAGAACGAGACAAAGGCATTGCAGTGAGACAGGCGTTGACCAATGCACTTAAAGAATCTCAAGAAAATGAGAGAATGTATGGTCATGCGTATTCGACATATACAGATATGGTATATCGCACATTGTTTGGTAAAACTGCAAAACAGCTTAGAGAAGAAAAAGGAATTTCTACTAAAGACAATCTAAGAGATTTTCTCACCGAAGAAGAACTGAAAGCAGTTCAGTCAAAAGAAATGCTTGTCAGCGGATTGGTTGATTGTGGATGGGGATATTCTCAAATAAGAGATTTCCTTAAAGGCCAGTCTCAAAATATGTTAGAACAGGCAGGGTGATATAAAATGCCAGACACGATCAATAACCCAGTATCAGAAGTATTTTCTAGGTGGAGTAAAGATATTCAACCAACAGTCGGCAAAGGCAATTTTTCCATGGAGAAAAGCCAGACAATAGCATCTGGCAAGACAAAATACGCCAGATTGTTCATGATGGGGAATCCCACACAGTCAACAAGCCTTGAAGGTCACGAATGCGCAACAGTTCTTTCGTTTCAAGTAGAAAGTTACGCATCTGGGACAAAGGCTTTATCGACTGCATACGAAATTGACAGCAAAAGTCATCAGGCTATGGTTTCAATGGGCTTTCGCCGGACATACGGACCGGAAGAAGTTGCAAACTCCGAAAAGAGTTTTAAGCGAATCATAAGCCGGTACAGCAGAATTTACACCGGGCAATTATTGGAAGCGTAACAGCTTCTATTTTTTATACCAAAAAAGAAAGGAGAGTGTCTTATGAGTAAAGATAAATTACAATGGCTGAAAGCTGCGGGAATCAGAGCTGTTAAGACAATTGCTCAGACAGCAGTTGCGACAATCGGAACCGCAACAGTCCTTGGAAGTGTTGACTGGAAGATGGTCGTATCCGCGTCCGTTCTTTCCGGTGTTTTATCCTTGCTTACATCTGTAGCAGGGCTTCCAGAACTGAAAACAGGCACAGATGAATAGAAAGGATGGTGATCCTTTTATCTCCCGGATGCAGGGTTACGCATCAGAGCCACATGGCTCTTTTTTATTGTGATTTTATAGCTGAAAAGCAGAAAGGAGCCGAATATGGCAGCAAAACCAGCGATTGACCTTAGTACTATCGGTATGAAGGTTGCGATTGCATTTGAAACTATAGCGGGTACACGCCCGATAGACAAATACTACAATTTGCAGAAACCAAAATCCATTCCGGATATGAACCCGGAACCTGACACTATCGACACTACATCTCTGAACGCGACAAAATACAAAACATCTGTTCCGGGACTTCTTGATTTATCAGGAGCCATGGGATTTACATTTGGTATGTCTCAGGTCTTTATTGACACTTGGGATAACATCTGTAATACATGGGACAAGAACAAAGCAGAAGGCAAAAGACCTTGGCTGGAAATTTATCATCCAGACCTTACAAAGGCTTGGTTTATTCCGATTGTACCTTCAAGACTTGGCGTTCCATCTGCCGAAGTAAATGCAGCATGGGAAGTTACTGCAAACGTAACAATTTCAGATGAAATCAAGATTGAAGAAAAAATTGAGCCGTCTGATGAAGATTTTCCATCTCCACTCGGGGGCTGATAAGCATCCCGCCATTGAGTCAAATCTATGGCGGGAATTTCTATTTTAATTTGGGAGGATATATGATATGACAAAATTAACAATTAATGGAACTGATTATATTATCAAATTTGGTTACAATGCGTTCTGCGATACAGATCTTATGGAAAGAGTTCAGGACTTGGCAAAGCTTTTTAAATCAGCAGAAATCGAAACAGATGGAGACGTTTCCGGAATTGGAAGAACTAAAGACTTATTCTGCGTAATCAGGGAGCTTCTTTTTGTTGGATTTAAAAAATACAATCCGGCAGAATCATTGCAGGAAATTGGAAATTTACTGGATGATTACAAAGATGAAGAAACCGATGAACCAAGAGGACTCTTACAGTTGTTCGGCATTCTTTCCGATGAGCTTATGAACGCGGGTTTTTTAAACGATATTCTTCAGAATCCGAATCCGGAGATGGAGAATGGAGTGAAAGCACCACAGGATCACAAGAAGCCAGCCAAAAAGTAAAAAAAAATCAGAAACCATTTAGCCGATATGTTATGGAAGATTTACTCCCGTTCTATATTTATAACGGAGTTTCAAAAGCAGAGTTTATGGACTCTGAACCAAGAGAGCTGGAATGCTACGATTTAGCATATAAGTTTTCTGAGGACAGAAAGAATTTCCACGAACATATGCAGGGCGTGTACACAGTAGAAGCTCTCAAAGCTACCGTATGTAATATGTTCAGAAAAAATGGTCAAACACCATATGAGTATCCATCAGAGCCATTCCGAATCTTCCCGCTCACCGCAGAGGAAGAAGAAGAGAAAAAAGAAAAGGAATTGCAAAAAGCAATTAATTATTTTGATGCGCTTGCTGCGGACTCTAAGAAATATAAGAAAAAATAAAAAAACGGGACAATTATGTTTTCCGATTTAAAATCGGGAAGCTCAAACTGTAGAAAACCAGATGGAGGGGACATTTTTGTCCCCTCTTTTTTACTATAAATATTTTTTTGAGAAGGGAGTGAGAATATGGCTGACAATACGATTGATACCTTGGCGATACAAGTCAGCAGTGACGTTTCCAGTGCGTCGAGATCAATCAATGATTTGTGCAATAAATTCGACCGATTAGACAGCTTGATGTCCAAAAGCGTAGGCTTGATGAGAAATTTTTCTAAATCTATCGGTACTCTCAGTTATGCCGTGCAATCTATCAAAAGTATTGATACAAGTAAGTTGAATAGCATGGCCGCACAGCTCGAACGTCTCAGTAAAGTGAATTTGAGCAATCTTGAAAACAAGAATCTCAAAGTAAATGTAGAGATTAACTCAGCAGATATGTCTGAAAAATTGAAATATTCTGTTGAAAAATCTTTAGAGACTACCAGAATAGACGCATCTGCATTGTCCAAACAGCTCGCAAGCGCATTTGAATTAAAAGGCGGCGCCGCTTCCAAACTTCAAAGACAGATAGATTTGTTGGCACAGCAGCTTACAAATTCATTTGACGGACAAAGCTTCACAGCCGGTGACTGGGGAAAGACTCTGGATGATATTGCAAAAAGCATTGAGCAGAGCGGGAAAATCGTAAAATCCAATCTCGGAAGTTATCTGGACGGTGCCGAACAGGAATGGCAGGATTTTTACAATTATTTTAAAGGTAAGAAAATTTATGTTTCCGATGTGCTTAAATTCAATGTTGGAAAAGGCGAGTTCAGAGAATTACTTCAACAGCACCTTGGAAATATTACCGTCGATGCAACAAAAGGAATTAACCTCGATTCTGCATGGGGCGAACTGGCAGAAAAATTTCCTACATTAATTCCAAAGGATACCGTAAACGATGCGGAACAGTTAAAAACTGTATTGGAAAACCTTAAACAGGTAAGAGATTCCATCAAACCAATATCAATTCAGGCGTTGTCTGGTTCAGATGCAGCAATGGCATCGGACAGGGTGTACAGCTCGGTAAATGAGTTAGGCACGCAACTCGGTGCGTCAATCCAGAGAAACATTGCGTCTGCCATGGAGTCTGCAAACGGTCAGATTCCAATTGACATAAAGATTAATGAAGAAAAGATTGCCAGAGATATCAGAAATGCCATCAACAAGGCATCCACGCTTACCTATGACCCGGTAAAAGTAAATCTTTCAATTAATACGGATGAGCTCAAGAACAATATCGAAGCAAAATTGAACGGTCTGGATTTATCGACAGTAAACAGCCAGTTACAGCAGTTCACTCAGTCCATGAGCACGCTTGGCAGCCTTAATTTGAAAGACAGTGGATTAAATTCGTTTGTAAATTCTATACGTAGATTGAACGAAACATTAAACTCCACAGGTGATGTGTCTGGAAAGATTCAGAACATGATTTCCGAATTATCTGGTCTTAGCAGTATTCCAGACGTATCAAACAATGTAAACCGGTTTGTTTCTTCATTGGCAAGATTGGCGAATGCCGGCAGCTCTATTGATGCAGTTACATCTAAACTTCCGAACCTTGGCGAAGAGCTTAGAAAAATCATAGTTTCGTTCTCTGGAATAGGTAATATCTCTCAACCAATTAATACATTTGTTCAGTCAATATCTCAGTTGGCAAATGCAGGGGACAAAACCGGAAAGACAGCAACTCAGCTTAATGATCTGGCAAATAGCTTAAAATCATTCTTCCAGACGATGAGTACCGCTCCTAGAATCAGTAGCAGTACAATTCAAATGACGCAGGCCATTGCTCAGTTGGCAAATTCTGGGGCAAATGCTGGTAGAGCGGCAAGGTCTACTGCGAGTGCTTTTTCCAGACTGGGACAGGGTGCGGCTGCTTCGACGGGAAAAGTTAGAAGACTCGGTAATGCCGTTGGAAATGTAGGAAGTAAAGCTAAAAAAAGCTTACCTAGCATTATGTCCTTGGTTGCGAAGTTCTGGACGTTGAAATTTGTTGTTGGAAAATTCGGTAGCGCAATTGAAAGTTCCATGAACTTCCTCGAAGATTATAACTACTTTCAAGCGGCGTTCCGTCAGGTAGCAGATAAAGCAGGAAAAACTTGGTCGGAAGCAGGGTATGACTCCGCAGAAGCATACGCGGATTCATTCAGCCAGAGAGCCAGAGAACTTACATCTAAAATGTCTGGATTTGATGTTTCCGACAACGCGATTCTGACCGCAAATAAATCAGGTAAATCACTCGGTATGGACCCGTCCATGCTCTTGAATTATCAAGGCCAGTTTGCACAATTGTCGTCCTCTATGGGAACAACTTCTGAACAGGCATTAAAACTGTCGAATGCATTAACCATGATCGGCGCCGACCTTGCATCTGTTAAGAATCTTGATTTTAGCACAGTTTATGAGAACTTGTCCTCTGGATTAGTAGGTATGAGCCGTGCTGTAGACAAATATGGTGCAAACATTCGTGTGGCAAACTTACAGCAATATGCGGCAAATCTTGGCATACAAACGTCTGTTTCTAATATGGACCAAGCAAGCAAGGCAATGCTGAGAACAATAGTGATACTGGATTCCACCCGGTACGCATGGGCGGATATGGCAAATACAATCAATATGCCAGCCAACCAGTTGCGTATACTTCGTGCAAACTTAGTATCTTGTGCCAGAGCATTAGGGAACATCTTTATGCCTGTAGTTGCGGCAGTGCTTCCATACATCAATGGTCTCGTAATCGCATTTCAAAGACTTTTGACATACATTGGTTCACTTCTTGGAGTTGATACCAAAATCGGAAAAATGTTCGGTTCTATCGGCGGTGGAAGCGAAAATCTCTCGAATGCGCTTGATTCCATAGACGATTCTGGAATTTCAGATGTAGATGATGCTACAAAAGATACAGACAATAATCTGAAAAATGCAACCAAGAGCGCAAAAAAATTAAAACAGTTCCTCGCATCTTATGATGAACTTGAAATTATGAGCAAAGACGATAGTTCTCTGTCTGACCTTGCAAATTCTAAAATTAAAACGCCAAAAATTGACACATCTGCGATTGACGCAGGAATCCTCAATGATGCACTGGATAAACTTTTGAACGAATACCAGAAGAAATGGGATGCCGCCTACAATTCCATGGAAAATAAGGCCATGGCATTCGCAAATAAGGTCACAGACACATTTAAGAAACTTGCAAAAGCCGCAGAACCTACCACAAAAGCGCTGAAAAATCTTTGGAACAATGGATTGAAACAGCTCAGAGATTTCACATGGACAGCATTAAAAGATTTCTGGAATCATTTTTTAGTTCCGCTTGGCAAGTGGACACTTGGGGAAAAAGGATTACCACGACTAATCAATGCTTTTAATGATTTTCTCGTGAAAATTAACTGGGATAAAATCAACGCTTCCCTTGTGCAGTTATGGGATGTGTTAGAGCCATTTGCTGAGAATGTCGGAACAGGATTACTTGATTTCTTTGATGATTTCTTTGATAAGGCGGCAGATGGAGTTAATAAACTTCCTGATCTAATTGACAGGTTCAAAGAGTTTATCGCAACATTTTCGCCAGAACAGGCACAGTCTATTGGCTATTTCCTCGGACAACTCCTGACAGCTTTTGCAGCATTTAAAGGACTTACATGGTTCGGTGGCATTTTGGGTAAAGAAGGAGTGATAGGCAAAGGAATTACCATGTTAGCAGCGCATCCATATGCTTCGATAGTGGCAGGACTTGGTCTTACTGTTGCCGCACTTGATAAATTCGGAGTGATTGATGTTGATTGGGATGGGTTATGGACAAGAATCGGGAATCTTAAAGACGTAATTGTGAATTTCATCAAAAATATTAATTGGGATTCGTTAATAAAAACAATCGGTGATGTATGGGATGTATTCCAGCCATTTGCCGAGGGATTCGCAGATGGATTTATCAGCTTTTTCGATATAATGCTGAACGATATCGGCGCCCCCCTGATTAACGCATTAGTAAGCGCCTTAGATGCTTTCGCAAAAGCCTTAGGAAAGCTTGACGATAAACAGATAGAAGCTCTTGGCGAAGCTCTGGCACGGTTTTTTATTATAAGGGGAAGTATTAAGTTTGCCCGAAATATATACAATGTAGTCAGTTCTATCAGCGCACTCAGAACAATCTTCGGTGGGTTAGGAACGGTTCTTTCCACAACCAGTGGTGCATTGCAGGCATTCTTTGGCTCTGGGCTAGGTTCTACACTTGTAGCAGGATTCGCAGACAGTATGGTTGTCTTAGGAACTGCAATAGCAGGATTCAATCTCGGAAAATGGATAAGTGTTAATCTATTCGGGGGTGAAGATAAAACTTTCGGAGAATTTCTGGAAGATAACGTATTTGGATATCAAAAAGGAGATTTTACCGGTGCTATCAACGAATGGATGAAAGATATATTCGGAGCCGGTAATAAACTTACAGAGAACGATTTAAAGGTATTCCAGGAGTATGAAGATGCTATTCTTGGATTAGTTCGTGCAAGCCAGATTTCAGGAGAACAAGCATATCCTTTATTAACATTCCTTTCCGAATTGAAAGATAACGGATATAGCACAGAACAGGCGTTATTTGAACTCGAACTTAAACTTAATAATCTTGGGGTTTCATCAGAGGACTTCGAGAATGCAATAGCAGGAGTAAACAAACCAGTCAAAGACCTTGGAGATACAGCGGAAACATCCTCTAATCAGTTTTCAAATATGGCTGATCGAATTAACAATGTGTCGTTTGAGGATATCTCAGAACAGCTTACAGGATTCCAGACGCTTATCCAGACCGTTGACTTTGCAACTCTGGTAACGGACACAGCAAATGCAATTGATGAAATGGGCGGTATCTGGGAAAACGGAAAGCAGATTCTCGGTGAAAAAGCATTACAGGTTTATCAAGAAATTGCAAAGGGATTAGAGCCGGACGATAACGGTTACTATACTTTAGCAAACGGACAGATGGTACAGTTTGGAAAAGGTATTTCTGACTATGAAAGTACTCTACAAAGTACAATGGATTCAACTCTGCAGGGAGCAATCAACGGCGTTCTGGATAACAATTCTGGTTTTGAATTAGTTACGGAACTCGGAAAGAATCAGATTCTTGCCGTAGGTAGTGGGATTGAGCAGAACGGCAGCAAAGTCACTGAAAAGCTTAACTCGACAATTCAATCATCTGCAAAAGATGCAGAAGAAACTGCAAAATCAAGCGGCAAAACCCTTGGAAGCAACATTGCGGAGGGATTGCAGTCTGGAATTGACGGAAAGAAAGACTCCACAAAGACTTCGATTCTTGATTTGATGAACAACAGCGTAAAAGCCCCCGCACAGGAAGCAGTAGACTCCCATTCTCCATCCAGATGGTTCAAGCAGCTTGCAGAATATTGCGGTCAAGGATTCCAAAACGGATTAGAGCCGGGCTTTTCTGCGTCGTTCACATGGTTCGGAAGAATCCGAAGCAGAATCAGCAATTCCATTGGAAACCTGTATAATATCGGTTGGAACTCTATTATTGGCTTAAATAATGGAATTGTAGGCGCGGCACAACAACTTTATGCAAATGTGCAAAAGATCGCACAAAATATATCAAATACGTTCCGCAAAGTTCTCAAAATTCACAGCCCATCTCAGGTATTTGAGGAACTTGGTAGCTACACCATGCAGGGCTTTCAGATAGGTATGCAGAACATGATTCCGGCATTACAGTCTACAATCGGGGATATAAGCACATCTATACAGGGTATTCAGCTCCCACAAATGGAAGCAAATATAAAGGCTGTTCCGACTGCCAAAATGTATCAGAAGCCGGTATCTGCGAATAGTACTTTTGGTGACGATATTCGCCGTGAAGTAATTGCAATCAGTAACAACACATTCGACAACAATCAGAATATCGCACAGGTTATCCGAGAAGCTGTCAAAGGCATGGCAATTTATGCAGATGGTCACTTAGTCGGATATTTGCAAGAGGAAAACGAACAGTTCAGAAACCGCAATGGATTCGGATTATTTGAAAGGTAGGTGAGGTAAATGAGTGATTTTATTGCAGGTAGTAGTTTTGAGGGATGGCTCTTGAAGTATGGAAGCAAAATTGTTCCAAACAAATACCTCGCCTACGATGATTACACTGCAACTCCAAACCAGAGAACAGAAGTAGAAGCATACAGGGACTTGAATAATCTCTTGCACAGGGATACAAGCCCGAATTTTAAGACAAAGATTGATTTCAATACCAGGCCTCTTTATCTGGCAGAGAAAATGGAGTTGCAGTCCGTATTTGCTTCTGGACTGGTAAATAGATCACAAAGAAAGTACAAGGTTACGTATTGGGATGACGAACAGAACACCTACAAAACAGGTGTTTTTTATATGCCCGATGTGGATTACAAAATTATCAATGTGGACGAAGAAACAAAGAACATTCTTTACAACAAGATGCGGTTCGCACTGATTGAATACTAACAACCAGGGCGCATGGGTGTCACAGCTCATGTGCTCTTTTATTTTATAGACGGGAGGATGGTTATGGCAGATACATATTCATTCGATGATTTGCTGAATACAACCGCCGGGATGACGGCAATTGTTAATAATGTAAGAAAAGGCAATACTACAATCAAAGTCACTGGTGTGGACTGGTTTACTTACGCTGGAAGAACTACCAGTACGATATATGTCAATGGTAACAGCTGGATTGGATTCGGGAGAACTACAGAGCACCTAGAGATATGTTACCGTTACAATATTGGTGTTATTTATTATATTTACCGCCAAGAAGGAATCTTAGAATCAGGTAAAAAATTTCTTAAAATCCGTATTCAGGGATATACGCATGATTCCAGCACATTACCAGCTTATACACTTAAGTATGAAGTGTTCCTGATTGAGGGACAGACATTATTTATCAATGTGATTAAGCGTCCTACTAACAGAGGTTATATTGGAACGTCAATCATTACTGATGGCTCAACGACCAAAACACTGACCATAACAACCAGTACAGCGGTTCCGATATATATTTTAGTCGAGAACGCAGGAAGTGCACAGAAAGTTTCTTACGAGAAGTATTCAGATCAAGTAGTTATTAAAGCAATCAAAATTGAAATAATTTCATTACCGGATAAAATAAAATACAAAAAAGGGGAGCCTTTTGACAGTTCTGGGCTAGTGGTAAAAGCAACTTACAATAATGGCACAGCCAAAGAAGTTACGGATTACACGATTTCTTCTCCTGACATGTTGACTGTCGGAACAAAAACAGTAACCGTCACTTATGATGAGCAGACTGCTACATTCGGCATTACAGTTATCGCCATCACCAAGATAGAAATCACTACGCCACCTGCCAGAACAGAGTATCAGAAAGGCGATGCGCTTGATGCAACTGGAATGGTGGTATCCACAGTCTGGACAGATGGCTCAAAAGAGGTTCTGGCAGACGGATATACAGTATCCGAACTGGACAGCACCGAGACAGGCGAAAAGACTATTACGGTCACATATCAGACATTTACGGCAACATTTACCGTAGAAGTTGTGGCAGATACCGTAGGAATCCGAATCACAAGTTTTCCGTCAAAAGTTTACTACAAAATCGGAGAAACATTCGACCCATCGGGGCTGACTGTTGCAGAAGTGAGGCAGGACGGAACCGAGAAAGAAATTACAGATTATGATATTTCTGGCTTCGATAGTTCCACCGCAGGTTCTAAGGCCATCACAGTTTCTTATAATGCCACAGTCAACGGAACTTCCAAATTTGTTGGTTCTGACAGTTTTCAAATTAAAGTCACGAGCGACGGAAAAAACCCATTTGATGATAGTTCAAGTGGTGGCTCTGGTGGTGGTTCTGGTGAAGTTGAAGAAGAAAAAGCCGAACCAATCAATGTCACAGTACACTGGATTAATGGAGAATTTGCTGACCTTACAAATGAAAATATCGACCAGAATACGCTTACTTTGCAGGAGTCAATTTGCTCTGAACAGTATTTTATCTTCGGCGGTTGTGTCTGTAATCAGATAACGTTTCAGGCTCACCACGACCAGTTTAATGGTACCTCGGAAGAGTTTTATCCATCTGGAAAAATTGAAGTTTACGTCGAGAAAAAAGGAACAAAAATCAAAATTTTCACAGGTGAAATTGACAGTGCAGAGCGGAAAGCAAATTCCCTGACACGTAATTTTATTGCATACGATTATCTGTATAAATTACGAAATACTGACATTGCAAGGTGGTACAAGAACCAGACGACTGATAAGAAGAAAAAGCTGACTCAAAAGCAATTCCGGGATAAATTATTTGAGTTTTTAGGGCTTGAACAGGTCAGTACAAAGTTACATTGGGACGACACCTATGTCCCTGATACGAATAACTCGAACGAGATGAACGTAGTGAATATTCTGAAAGATTTATGCTTGCAGAACGACCGCTTCGGATGGATGAATCGGGATGGCAAATTCGAGTACCTGAAGCTTCGCCAGAACAGTTACAGATACGGGCAGACAACCGATAACCAGAATATTTATAAATACTATAACAACGAAGAAGTTCACCTCGATACATTCAAGAGTTTTACCGCAAAAGAGGGTAGAATCTGGTTCCCGAATATTATATTTTGCGACCCTGACCCGAATAGGGCTTTTGGATTTACGCAGGGCTATTACACAGCACAGGAAGCGTATGATAACAACGTTTATTACAATCGAAACAGCTTCTTTGTAGGGAATGAAGATTGGTTGAATTACGTTTGGGATGCAGATGAATATGGCGGTATTTCAAGGGTTGAACCAATTATGAAGATTTGCTATGGCGTATTCGTAAATCAAGATTTGCGGAAATATTATCGTGCGCAGGGATATACCGCCGAGGTTCAGGGAAACCCACTGAACATGGTCGGGCAGGCAGTCGAACTCTACTATAAGAAGCAGATTCAGCACGACGATCAGGAGCCTACAGAACTGCAATGGTACGTTCATTCATACATCATGAGCAGGACACTCAAAATCGGCGCTACAGACATGATTGACACCTATTCTGCCAACAACGCACCATTCAACAGTAACAGCCAACAGTTAGGAAAATATACTCCCGAAATATCTGGAACCGTCAACCGCACCCGATCAGAAATGCCGACAATCAGTTACGCAGAATTTACGGACGGTTCGGATTCTGAATTTTCACCGGCAATGATTGACGATTTTACGGATGGTTCTGGCGGTTCTGGAAGTACTTCTGAGCAATTAAAAAAAGCACAATTAAGGTGTGTAAAGCGAATAAAAAAAGCTGATTACGACGCTCTTGTAGCCGCAGGAACTGACCGGGCAGATACATTATATTTCACATTCGAGGAGGGCTAATTGATGATATATAAGGCATTTTTGAATAGACAGGAAATCACTGGATTTCCTGTCAAAGGAAAAGATATAACCGAAATTTACGGTGGAAATACACTTCTCTGGAAGAAAGGAGAACAAGGTAGAGAATTAGGAGTAACTTTCTTCCTTGGCTATCCTACAAGCGCATTCGATACCGCTTCTGGATTAAAAACGTCATTTATGGACGAAAGAGTATTCCATTATAATACTTATTTAGACGTAACATGCACACCATATATTAATTCAAGTGTTTGGGGGGGTTATAGCTGGGCTTATTATTATAAATACAGAGATGAGGGCTTTATGGAATTTCAATTTTTATTGAGAGCAAAAAGTGTTTCTAAATTAGAATTTTATACCTATGTCTCAAATGACATTCGAAAATATCCGAATGAAACTAGTAAACGAGTTGTTTTACAGACATATAAATTAGGCCAAGTAGAAGATGAAATTTACACAATAAACGGTACTTATGAACCAATTTTTCTTGACGCAAAAGATGTAAATGGTCAATACTTAGTTAAAGGATTTGGCACAAAAAGTTTCGCAACTGGCGGCGGCGGTATAGAGAAATTTAAAGACATTAATGAAGCAATTAACTTTTTGAAAAATTCCTTTAGTTAATGGCTGAATGTAAAACCACCTTAAATATGCTAATAAAATCATAAAAATTTGCATCTGAAATTAGAACCGAACGGAAATTGAACTCAATCCCTCGGCTCCTTTTGCTTATTTAGATATTAATTTCAGCAAATAAGAAGCTTAAAATTGCAAATAAGAGCATGATTTTTCGAAAATATGAAATAAGTCCTTATTCGCCAAAATAACCTCAAAATCTCAGTCCCGACCGTACTAAAATGTAACTATATTAAAAATAAAAAATGAATAATTTGTAAACGTAAATTTTTATTGTTTTCAGAATAAATCAATCATCTTAGAAATTATAAAAAATAAGATGAAAGTTTTCTGAAAACAAGCAATTTTCGTTTACATAATATCTCAATGTAACGTTACAATAACGTTACCAGTAACGCAATGTAACGCAATAGAATAAGAATAAGAAATAGAATAAGAATATAATTAATATATATACGAGATATATATTAATCGTCAAATAAGGCTTATTTGACCCTGACATTCTTAATTCGTTTCAGCCCGAATCGAACCATTTTATTAGTGACCTTGTATTTGACTCATATAACGATTTTATGTGTAATTCGATAAAATCCTTGAATGATATATAAAAATTGATTTTAGGGGCAGATACGGAGCCTACAAGGTATATTTAACAGAAAGGAGCAACGCGATATGACAAACGAGCAGAAAGCAGTTCTCAGAAAGATTATTTATGCAGTCGAAACCGGTGGACAGGTTTACGGACAGCAGGATTATTCGGACTTCACGGAAGCCTATGAGAATAATTCAGATGAACACGCAATCACGATTGGAGCAGGAGCATGGTACGCAACCGAAGCACAAACACTTTTGAAACGGATTCATGATGCTGACCCGGAAACATGGGACCGGTTAGACAATATCGGATTATGGGAGCAGGTGCAGGAGGCAGACTGGTCTTGTTTTAACATTTCCAGAAATAGCCAGTTTGCAAATTTAATCGTACGGCTCATATCGTCCAAAACCGGCGTTAAATGCCAAGATAACCTCATGGACGAACAATTAGCTATCTACGCAGAAGAAGCCCTTAAAAAGGGCGTTACGGACGCTAGAGGGCAAGCTATGTGCGTGAACTTTAGACACCAAGGTGGACTAGGGGCAGTAACCCGGATTCTGGCAAAGACTCAGAAACCATATACACTCGATAATCTCTATGCAGCCTGTCAGACCGACACAGGGAACCAAGTCGGGGCATATAAGGACAGGCAAAGCTTTGTTTATAACGCATTAAAAACATATTTTCCAGAAAGCGAGGAAACAGGTATGAACGCAATTAATAAATTAATCCAGATCGCAAAGAATGAAATCGGATATCTTGAAAAGGCAAGCAATAGTCAGCTTGATAGCAAGACAGCAAATGCCGGAGAAAATAATTATACAAAATACTGGCGAGATATTAAGCCGGATTATCAAGGACAGCCATGGTGCGCTGCATTCGTTTCATGGTGCATGACGAAAACATTCGGATTAGACACAGCAAAGAAACTTTTGAAACACTGGCCATACGTTTACTGCCCGACAATGGCAGATTTGTTTACTCTGAACAGCAATCCAAAAGTTGGAGATATTGTTATTTTTTATCGAAATGGCACATTTACACACACTGGAATCGTAATAAAAGTGTCAGGAGATCGGTTCTGGACAGTCGAAGGAAACACTTCTGGTGGCTCTACAATTATCGCAAATGGCGGTGGTGTATGTCAGAAAAGTTACTACAACAGTAACCTTCCGGGAACAAAATTCTGCACCCCAAATTACAGTTTAGTTAAAAATACAACGTCGGATTCAGACTCGGATGTATTCAAAAAGCAGAATACCAGAGCCTACATTGCACAGATAAAAAAGGACACAAAATGTTATGCAAAATCAAGCAAAAAAAGCCCGTCAAAGCTGTTTCCAAAACTGAAAAAAGGTGCAGTTGTAGAGGTGATGAAGTACACAGAAACCGACAGTTCGGGACTTAAATGGTACTTCATCCGCATCCCGCATCCGACAGAAGGATTTGTTTTTGAATTTATTCCGAAAGGAACATTCACTAGAATCACAGATATTTTTAAATGACAGTTGTAATATGACTTTTATAATGCTATAATAAATGTGTTCGATATAGTAGTTCGTATTGCAAACCCTTTTATTTATTAAGTGTTGAAAATGAAAATGACCGCCAATTACTCCTTCCCGGGTTGGCGGTCATTTTGCTGTCAACTTATGTAATTTTCATATTTTTCTTTGATTTCCTTTGCTCCATTTTGCCTTATCCGAACAACATCCCCGGAATCCATGATGAAATTGTCACCTGCCGACTGAATGTGATCCATGTTCACCAGATAGCTCTGATGGCAACGTAAGAATCGCTTATCAGACAGTTTTTCTTCCAGATCGTTCAGCTTGCAAGTGGTCACGAAACATCGGTTATTTGTAGCGAAAATATGGCAAACTCTTGCCTGACTCTCGACGTACTCAATTTCATCGTATTTGAGCCGGTTTATCTGCCTGCGGAATTTGAATGTCAATGTTTCATCCCTCATCTGTGACAAAATCTCGTCAATAGCCCGGTATATTCTGCCGTATTCCTTGCCCTTGACCGCATACTGCATAGCACCGACGTCAAATGCTTCTTGCAAATGAGAATCGTCGGCTGTCCAGAATATAATCTTTCCATCATATCCAATATTCCGGAGCTGGTTCGCAATCTCCAAACCGTTCTCATTTTCCAGAATCATATCCAGCACAATTACATCGTACCATTTACCCTCTTTCACATCTTCAACAAGCGGATAACCTGCTGAATATTCGCTAATTTCATACCGGTAATCTCCTTTGCGCCGCAAGAATCCCGATATGTGCTCTTTAAACAAGTCAACTTCAAGCTGATTATCGTCACATATGGCTATTCTCATATGCGCGCCCTCCTTTCGTAGTCTCAATTTTGCCAAAATACACCATGATTTTGACAGTACACACATTTTTCTTCCTGTTCGTGGTATTATTGTCCCACAAACAAAGTGTAGCACTTAAAATTGTTAGTGTAAAGCGTTAAAGTTTGACATAATTCGCAAAATATGGTTTCTGTGTCCGAGAGGATGTGTGGATAAAGAGACTGCCTGCGAGAACGACAGGCAAAAGAAAGAGGGGCGGTTGCCCCTCTTGTTTATTTCGCTAAATATAAAACTGAAACAGTATCTATTTTTACGCACATTCCATTCTCTAACGGTAGATTCCCAATTTCACTGGAATACAAAGAATTAATGCTTTCTAAGTCAGAGTCAAGACTTTCTTTATATTTTTTTGAAGCGACATGGTATTCTTCTGAATGTTCGTAATCATCATTCTTATAATCATCGTAGCTGTCATATACGCTGATAATTCCTGCTCCGTCGGTTATTGAAAAGGTGTACTTTCCGGCAGGAATATCTTCGCCAATAATATAAACACCTGGATTTAGCCTGCCGGCATCATCAAGAGAATCGTTTTCCTGAGAATTAGAATTTTCACTTTCCACGTCTTTTAAAACAGCTTCTTTTAATTTAGTTCCGTCTGAAAGACGCGTGATTGATAGCGAATCATCCCAAATTGAGCAAGCCAGAGTATCATTTTTGAAATTCCAAACGTTTGTTAGAACTACTCCATCATAACCACTCTTATAGAAATCATCAGTAACATAATCATAATCATACCAATCCTGCTGAGATGCTTCCGACAATACACCGGAAACCTTTGAAGCAAATGTGCCAACCTTATCATCTGGCACGTTCTCATTTATAACGACGCTTAGATGCAAGGATTTAGTGTTTTTGTCAATCACACATTCAGATGCTTCGACAAACCCATCTTCACCATTGATCTTATTAAGCATTTCATTAATGTTGTCAAAGGAAGTAGCACTGGCATTGACAGGAGAAATGCATAAAAAAGCACACATCGTCATAATTCCACAAACTCTCTTTTTCATAAAATCCTCTTTTCTGCTAAAGAAATCTCATATACTGCACTGCAATAAAAACTACTTCAATGATTCCGACAATAATTCCGAACCATGAGCCAATATGCCTATATTCCTCTTTCTTTGTGCCAATATCTACTAATCCTACAATTGCTCCTGCCAGAGCCAGAGGAAACGACAGGATAATTGGCAACGGAAGAATGAATGCCACACCCGCCAGAATGCAGGAGATGACACTCAGGGTTGAATCTTTCTTCTTTTCACCTTTGCTCATACAATCCCCTCCCTTGTTAAAATTTTACAATATTATACCACCTCATACAAACTGTGCATAGTAAAACATCAAAAAAATAGATTATTTTTGCAGAAAAACTCCATGATTTTGCGCTTGCCAGAAAAACTACACAAATTCGTGCTATAATGCGTGATATATTTTTAGAAAAGAGTTGGTAGTAATGGAGAAGAACAGATACAGGATAGTCGTATTCATCCTGATATTTTGCGAAATATTCTGTGCGGTGCATATACCGTCACATGATATAACAGAACGTCACCGCAGAGATGCGCAGATCACAAAAAAAGCTGCGGAACAAATTTATTCCGTCCAGATGCAGGAGTTGAGCGAGATCAAGAAAATTTGTAATGCCAGATGTTATATTCGCGAAAGCACAATTTTCTTTGGAATTGCGAAGTTCGCCTACGAAATAGCAAAAGTCCATGTGTATATTTGGCAGTTGCCAAGAGGGAATATCGGTGGTATAATGGTGAAAACGAACTAATGTTCGGACATTCCAATAAGACAATAAAATGCGTTATAACACAGTGCAAATATTTGATTGTTGAAGAAAAAAAATGTTATACTAAACATAGTTGTTTTGGGATATTGTCTGGCGGTAACGCGAAATGGTTATGTAAAACAGAGCTTGGGAGGAGAATTATGGAATATAAAAACGAAATTTTAAAAATGATAAATAACATAAATAACGAAACTTTATTAGAAAGAATATATGTTTTCGTAAAAAGATTCATAAAAAACTGGGGAGATTAATCCCCAGTTTTATTTTCTGAGCATACGCCTTCGATGAAACCATATACTCTCATTCGCTGTGCTACCGACATATTAAGAACTTTTTTTATCATTTCTAACATTTCAGGATCACCAGCAATGTCTGCCAAAAGTTCCATTTCGGAATTTTTCGGCTTTTCCCATCCCATAAGAAATTCTGGCGTTGTATTTAAAGCCTTAGCAATTTCTTCAATCTTATTAGATGGAATGTTAGTTACAATACCATTTTCATATTTATAAAGTGTCTGTTTCGATACGGAAATCTTGTCAGCTAAATCAGTTTGATTTATCTTTAGTGCTTCACGTCTTTCTCGTATACGTTCTCCAATAGTCATTTTTTTAGTGTCCATCCTCCTTTCTTATTTTATGTGTTTATTATACTCCAAAAAAAGTTACAAGTCAATAAAAAAATAACTTGACAAGTTACTGAAATGTTATTATAATGAGAGTAACTTAAAAAGTTACAATTATTTCGAAAGGAGGTACAACATGATAAAAACAAACGAACTTCGTGGGATTTTTGCAAAAAATGGAAAATCTCAGACAGACGTTGCCAAAATGCTTGGAATTACGCCAAAAACATTTTATGGAAAGATGCAAAAAGGAGTTTTTGGTAGTGATGAGATTCAGACAATGATTGATGAATTTCATATTGAAGACCCAGCAGCTATTTTTTTTGCTAGAGAGTAACTTTTAAAGTTACTAAAGAAAGGAGACGTATGAACGAATTACAAATTTTCAATTCAGAAGAGTTTGGTCAAGTACGAACAGTGACTATTGACAATGAACCTTGGTTCGTGGGAATTGATGTTGCAAAATCATTAGGATATGCAAATCCTAAGAATGCAGTTCCCAAACATGTGAGTGAAGAAGATAAGCTGGGTACCCAAATCGAGTACGCAGGTCAGAGACGCGAAGTAACGATTATCAACGAATCCGGCCTCTACTCTCTCATCTTCGGGAGCAAACTTGAATCAGCTAAGAGATTCAAACACTGGGTAACAAGCGAAGTTCTCCCGGCAATCCGCAAGACGGGTTCATACCAGAAACCGATGACCGTAGCAGAACAGATTCAGTTACTGGCTCAGGGCAATCAAGACCATGAGGAGCGAATCGAGAAACTTGAGAACACAATGACCATCGACTACGGACAGCAGAAATATCTTGGAGATTTAGTTTCCAAAGTAGTAATCGAAGTGTTAGGTGGCAAGAAATCCAATGCTTACGACGAGATTGGAAAGAAAGTATTTGCAGAATGCAACCGGGATGTCAAAACTTACTTTGATGTAAATGCCCGGAATAACATTCCGAAACTGAGGTATCAGGAAGCAGTTGAATATATCAAGGAATGGACGCCATGTGCAAATACAAAGATTATGATTCGAGACTGCAATGCACAGATAAGAATGTAGGTGAGCCAAAAAGTGAAAAAACAGTTTTCTACATCCCAAAAGGATTTAGAGAATATCGGCATTTACATTACCGAAGAACAATATTCAGACCTTTGTGACATTAACTTGTTTATGAAAGGAATGCCAGATATTCCAGTATACAACATCATACTAGTGTTAAAAACCCTTGGATTAATTCCAACCAAAATGATAGAGCAAGAAGCCAATCAGGACAGCAACGCCGATTTCAACGGCAGTTTTAAAGACGAATTTAAGAGAAAATTCGGAAAACTTAAAGAATGATTTTTTGATCTTGATTTTGTTTGGAGCATAAGATGATTTACCTAAATCAGTCAAATATACATTTGCTAAATCTGTTTGCAAATAATTTTTAGATTTAAGCAGATTTACATAATAATTATAGGTTTCGTGGTCGAGACCAGATAACTGTAAAAGTTCATACTGGTTGGCAAAATCATCTGTAGAGTTTTGAATTATAAATCCAAGAAAATCATTTTCATCTTTAATTATCAAATTCTTATCTCCTTTCAAGTTACTCGGTATGGTGGTACCTGTACTTACATTATAAAGAGATAAGAAGTAAAACTCAACAGAAAGGAGATATATGAACGAACTGAAAATTACAGAGTATAAGGGCATCCGAGTTCTTACTACACAGCAGATTGCTGAAGCGTATGGAACTGATACGAAAATCATTTCAAAAAATTTCAGCAGAAACAAAGAAAGATACATCGAAGGCAAACATTTCATTTGCCTTGAGGGAGAAGAATTAAAGGAGTTTAAAACGAAACGTCATTTTGACGATTCGTCAAGAATCAATAAACTCTACCTCTGGACAGAGAAAGGAGCCTTCCTCCATGCCAAGTCACTGAACACCGATAAGGCGTGGGAAGTGTATGACAGACTGGTGGATGAGTATTTCGAGAAGCCGAAATTACCATTGTGGACTATGGACGATAAAATCCAGATTCTTGCACAGGGAAACATCGAACTTAAAGAAAAGATTGAAGCCGTAAACGATGACTTGCAGGAGTTCAAAAGAGATATGCCATTGCTTGCACTGGAATGCCAGAAAATCACAAAGGCAAAGAATCAGAAAGTTGTCCCGCTGTTGGGCGGCAAGGACTCTCCGGCATACAAGGATAATTCCATCCGTCAGCAGGTTTACAGCGACATTGATGCGCAGCTTCGCAGAGAGTTTGGTGTGAATACTTACAAGGCGATCAAGAGAAACCAGTGCGATCTGGCGGTGAAAATCATCAATGAATATGAATTGCCAATGTATCTGAAAGACCAGATTGACAGTTCTAATGCGCAGATAAGCTTTGGTATGAACTGACAGGAGGAGATGAATTAAAGTGTTGAAACAATTTTTAAAAAGAATATTCTCACCGCAAATCATCAGAGTTCCAGATAAAACAAGAGTGATGTGCTTTTCAAAAAATGGGAACAAATATTTGAAAGTGTTCAATACTGAAAGCGGTGCAAACATCTGCTTCCAGGTGGAATCCATTGATTATGCAAACAGTGACCTGAAAGACGAATACCACCCAGAAACAATGTTCTCGGATATTGAAAGCAATCAAAGTGTCACGATTTTGAATCAGTAGGTGAGAAGATGAGCCAATCAAATGATTCTAGACATTTCACTGGAAAGAAATCTCCGTTCAGAGCACAGAAGCGGAAGAAAAAGGTGAAGGTGAAAAGGGTTCATAAGAATAAATATAAGAGAGGGGTGAAAAAGTGACAGAATTAAAAGTTATTAGAAATCTCGAGTCAGGAAAACTGATGCGCGGAGATAACGAACTCGGAAACGCAAAGTATTTCCTCAGAAAAGAAAACGGAGAAGAAGTGTATCTGGAAGATATAATCGCAAGTCTGGCATTCAGACTTGGAGAACAGGTGGAAGAAATTATTAAAAAGGGCATAGATGAACCATATCTTGCCTATGCCCTTGATGTTTTGTCTAACGCACGCAGATTAGGCATTTGAAACACTGGATGAACATTTGATTTCTTTCCCAAATTTAAGAAAAAGTGTTCATCGTGTGTTTCCAGAAGTTCAGAGAACTCTTTACGAATTTGAAAATACTTTTGGCAAATATGACCATCGTCAAAATAAGCATGTTCCAATTCGCGACTTAACTTCAAAATAGCTAAATCATGAGCAATTTGTAACTTATCCATAAAAACACCTCCTTTCATAAGGAGAGTATATCACATAAAAAATTGGAGGGACATAAAAACGGTAAAAGCATTAATCCTGTCAGCTCTGATCGGCGGTATGGCACCGTACCTACCGTTCTGGAGATTTGACAGTGCATCACAGCCGGTTGCAGTAGCAATCGTAATATTCGCATTATCATTCGTGGTTATTTACCCGGATGAAATTAAAAGAATCGGAGGAAAAGAAAGATGATTAATACAAAAGCAGGAGAACTTACACTCAAAGGAAGTAAAACGGAATTAATAGCTGACTTAGCTGTTATCGTTCGGGGAATCAAAGAATCTATTATGGAAGACGATAAAGTAACAGAGGAATCTGTGAAGCAGGAGATTGACGAAGCAGTCAAAGTCGGATTGATGAACGAAGAAGAATTTCGAACTTTTCAAAAAGAAAAAATCAAAGAAGCTGCATCAGCGTTTGTTGAGGGTTTGCTTGGAGGGCTTTTCGATGAAGATAAATGATTTTGATAAGACCGTAGATGAACTGTACCAGTTATGCAGACGGGTTCAGAAAGAAACCGGCAGAACAGTATCGTTCCACTTTTCAAATTATAAGGTTGGATGCAACTTACACATCAATATATATAGAAGTGATTCTCCTAGAGAGTTTGATATGTACAGCATTGCAGAGGGCGGTTATCAGCAGGAAGAAAATGTGAAGAAAGTAACTGACCATTTAAACAAAATTTTGATGGATAACAAATGCCCGTATTGTGAGGAGGATTGTGATGGAGAAAGAAAATAAGATGGAATTCAGAGCAGAGACCGTAGCCGAAGAGTATGCGGAGCTGGTAGGCAGATTAAAGGCATTTGAAGCGTACCTGAATACAACCGAAGCAGATACGTATTTAAAGAAAGAAGTTTGTGCAGCTATGCTCGGACTGAATTTGGAGGAAAAGGAAAAATGAAATGCTATAAGGGATTTGACAAAGACTTAAAATGCCGTGATTTTCAGTATGAAATCGGCAAGGAGTATGAAGAAGAAAGAGCCGAAATTTGCGATACTGGATTTCATGCTTGTGAGAATCCGTTGGATGTATTTGGATATTATGTACCGGCTGATTCCAGATATTGCGAAGTCGATCTGGATGCAAACGATCAGAAGTCTGACGACAGCAAGAGAGTAGGAAAGAAGATTTCTATTAAAGCAGAAATCGGAATTGCCGGAATTATTAAAGCCGGTGTGGAGTACATCAAAGATCAGGTTAACTGGGACGATGATAAAAAGTCCAACACTGGAGACTGGTCAGCGGCAACCAACACTGGAAGCCGCTCAGCGGCAACCAACACTGGAGACTGCTCAGCGGCAACCAACACTGGAAGACTGGTCAGCGGCAACCAACACTGGAAGCCGGTCAGCGGCAACCGTAGAAGGAAAAGAGAGCGTTGCAATGGCAATTGGATGCAATTCCAAAGCAAAAGGGTCTATTGGATGCTTTATTGTACTTGCTGAATGGAAGAAATTTGAAGACGAAACATACCATATTGTAGATGTGAAGTCTGCGAAAGTAGACGGAGCAAAGATAAAACCTGATACATTTTATAAACTTGTAAATGGAGAATTTATTGCAGAAGAGTAAAGGTTTGGCTCCACAGGTACCGACATACCACATGGAGCCACGTATCTAACTTAATTTGGCTAAGTTAAATACAGGACAAGTATAACACACCTTCCTGTATTTATCAAATAAATAATTAGGAGGGCATTTTTATGTCTAAAACACACACATCCAACGAACAGAAACCACTTGCAAGCGAGATTATTTGTGATCTGGAAGCAGAAAACGCAAAACTCGAAGCAAGAAACAAGAAACTCAGTAACATTGTTTTAAAGCAGGCAGCAGTTCTTGTGGAGACATTATTGCTGTTGAATGAAGAAGGTGATTTAGGAAATGAAAATTCGTGATGAAAACCAGGTACTTTTATCTGGTGACATTCCGGAAGGGTTCGTGTTCTCACATGAAGAATACGGTGGAACCAAGATGTACGAGGGAAGAATGACAATATTCAGAAAGAGCACATCTTATGACATTCTTCCGATTATTGTGCCGGAATATATGATTTCAAGAGAAACAGAGCTGATTGCCAGCGTATATGGCGAAATGCGAAGTCGTACAGTCCGGGAAGATGGAAAGAAAAGCCTTACAGCGTATGTAAGAGCAGCGAACATTCAGTATCTTGAAAGATTGGAAGAACACGATGTAAACGAAGTTTATCTGACGGGATATTTGATTAAAAAGCCGGAAATAAAGATGATTGGTGCGAACAACGACAGGAAGTTGGCAAGAATACTTCTGGCAGTAAACAGAAAGAAGAAAGACGGATATACCAGATCAGATGCAATCAGTTGTTTGTGTTGGGAAGAAAACGCAGATGCCGTAGAGAATCTAAAAAAAGGAGCGAAAATCAAGCTCTTCGGAAGATTCCAGAGTCGGGAACTCTGGTCTGATCAGAGTCAAGAATGGGTAACAGCATTAGAGGTATCGGTAAAGAGATTGGAGATTTTGTAATATGAAAAAAATCGAAGTAAGAGAGATTAGATTGACCGACTTTAAAGGTCAGTCGGAAAAGAAAATAGAGTTCGGGCACAGAACAGTAGTTTCCGGGAAGAACGGATGCGGAAAAACTACACTGGCAGATGCTTTCATGTGGGTGTTCTGTGACAAGGACTACAGTTTAAAGAGCAACCCGGATATTAGACCGGATGATGGCAGAGAATGTCTGCCAAGAGTCGACATTGACCTTGTAATTGATGGAAAGCCGGTAAGCGTAGCGAAATTCCAGAAGCGCACAGAAAGTAAGCCAAAGGACGGAAAACCGGGCAAGGTTGCATTATCCAACAAATACGAAATCAACGGCGTTCCAAAAGCTGAAAGAGATTTTAAAGCTGATCTGAAAGAACGAGGGTTTGACTTTGATAATTTCCTTATGCTGTCTCACATGGAAATCTTCACAGACTTGAAAGATGCAGATGCCAGAAAGATTCTGTTTTCCATGTCAGACGGTGCCGGAAAATCAGATTTAGAGATTGCCAAGACAGTTCCAGATTGTGCCGAGTTGGTACCACTTCTGGAAACTTACAAGGCAGATGAAATTAAAGCTATGAACAGCGCGACACTGAAAAAAGCAGAGGAACAGTTAAAAGCTATTCCAAACCAGATCATCGGTATGGAACATTCAAAAGTTGATGCTGATGTCGCGGAACTGGAATTGCAGAAGAATGCCTTGCAGGAACAGATTTCTGACCTCGAAACGCAGATTGCACAGGCAGGAAACGAGCGAATCAGAAAGCTCAGAGCGGAACTTTCGGACTTAGGCGTTCGGAAATATTCTTTCGAGTCAAAAGCATATGAAGAAGTCTCAACGAGAAAAACTGCAATTCAAATTAAAATCAATGAGTTGCAGTCAGAAAGGAATCTGAAAACAGCCGAATTAAACAGAAAGACTTCTGCTTTGGAGAGTTTGAGAGCACAGAAGAAAGAACTTCTCGAAAAGTTACAGAACGCTAGAACACAATATCCCAAAATCAAGGATGCAGAATGGGACAACACAGCTCTGGAAAATATTGAATCCGAAACATTTAAGGATGCAGATACTATTTGCCCGACTTGCGGTCAGATTCTTCCACCAGAGCAGATTGAACAGTTAAAGAGCAGATTCGAGCAGAGGAAGCAGGAAAGAATCAATCAGCAGTTAAAGGTTAAGGAAGAATGGGAACAGGACAAGAAGCGTAAACTTGATGAAGTTATTCAGGCTGGCAACAAAGCGTCTGCCGGAATGAAAGAAGCACATAAGCAGGAAGAAGCTCTCACATCTGAAATTTCTAAACTAACAGATGAATTAGAGCAGATCAAAGCTTCTCTGGACACAGAAAACAAGAATCTGGAAGCCATACCAGAAAAACCAGACTTTTCAGAAAATGCTGAATATCAGCAGATCCTTGCATCAATCAAGGAGAAAGAGCAGGAACTTAATTCTCTGGACGATGGCGAAGAAGCAAAGAAACAGCTTTCAGAGCAGTTATACGGCAAGAAGCAGGAGCTGGCAGCAGTTAATCAAAAAATCGGAGAAGCAAACAACAACGTCCGAATTGACGAACAGATCGAGAAGCTTCAGGAAAGCCAGAAACAGTACGCACAGAGCAAGGCTGACGCACAGATGATTCTGGATGAACTGAAATCCCTGAGCATGGCGAAGAATACAGCCTTTGAAGATGCGGTAAACCAGTATTTTAACGGGGTTAAGGTAAAACTGTTCGATACGCAGAAAAACGGCGAAGTCGTAGACGCGTGCATCTGGTACGTGCAGGACAAGGACGGTAACTGGAAGAAATTAATCGGTAATGCTAATACAGCCCTCATGATGAAAGGGAAAATTGCCATTATGGACGGCTTACAGAAGTTTTACGGCGTGAGTTATCCGATATTCGTTGACTGTGCAGCAGAGCTGGACAACAGCAGTCTGGCAGGTATTAAGGCAGATGCGCAGTTGATATTCTTGAAAGTTGCTGAGGGGGATATGACAGTAACAGAAGTTTAATAATTATCAGAAAAGGAGAATAAAAATGGCAGAAACTTATGACATTTTAAGAGCAACAAAAGCGCAGGAAAAATATTGTGCCGAAAAAGGTTATCCGCATTTTGCACCACATAGTGGAAAATGTTTCAGTTGCGGACAGAATATCTATTCTGAAAAAGGACGAACAAGAAGCGGAAAAGAATGGAACGGAATTTCTGTTGAGAGAGCATCAAAGGAATTAATTACAGGATGCCCGTTTTGCAATAGAACTTATTGCGATTAATAGAAAAGGAGAATTGTTATGGCAAATAAAACACAGTTAGCAACAGCAGGAGAACAGCAGGCGGCAATCGTAATCAACAACTCATTCATTGATGGATTGGTTAAGCAGCTTGAAGAAAAATGCAAATACGGTCTTTCGTTCCCAAAAGACTATAACCTCAGTAATGCACTCATGGGGGCATATCTGACTCTGAAAGAGACAAAAGACAGAAACAATAAGCCAGTTCTGGAATCTTGCACAGCTACAAGCATCGCAAACAGTCTTATGAATATGGCAACCCTTGGTTTGTCAGTTCAGAAAAAACAGGGTTATTTTATCGCTTACGGCGGTCAATGCCAGTTTCAGAGGTCGTATTTCGGAAATATCACAATCGCCAGAAGATATGGAATGAAAGATATCCATGCTGAGATCATCTATGATGGCGATGAGTTTAAATACCATATTGAAGATGGAAACAAGATTCTGGATTCTCACGAACAGGATTTTATGGACATTGACAACGATAAGATTCTTGGGGCATATGCAGTAGTGCTGATGGAAGATGGAACAAAGCATCTGGAAGTAATGAACATAAAACAGATCAAACAGGCTTGGTCACAGGGCTATGGTTACAAGGAAAACGGCAATGGAACGCATCAGAAATTTACTGACCAGATGGCAAAGAAAACTGTTATCAATCGTGCATTGAAACAGATTATTAATAGCCACGGTGATGTTTTCGTTCAGGAAGTCGAGGAAGCTACAGAAGAAATTCCAAAGCAGGACATTATTGAACATGAAGTTGCTTATGAAATCGAGCAGAACGCCAACGCAGAAGAATTTATCCCAGATGAGACAGCTGCAATCGAAGAACAGCCTAAGAAGCCAACGGTCGCAGAAGTCGTAAAGACCGCCGAGAAAGAACCAGTTCCGGCAGCAGTTGTTGAGCCAGAGATTCCAGATTTTATGAAACAGGAGGAAATGTGATATGAACAATAAAGAAATTTTACAGAAAGCAAAGGAACTGGTTGAACTTCTGGAACAACAGGAAGAAGCTGGCAAGGTTGAGTTGTCAATGCTGAAACGAGGAGAAGTGTTCCAGACCACTGGGAAGCGTAAATACAAGGTTCTGGAACAGTATGGAGATACAACGAAAATTATTTCGCTTGATCTGGTGAAAGAAAATGTAGAGTTTGGTGATACCTCAGATTACAAAACATCAAAGGTAAAGAAACTGTGTGACACTGAAATTCTGAAAGACTTCGAAAAAGAATTCGGGGCAGAAAATATCGAAACACACACAGCAGATATTATCACTGCGGATGGACAGAAATTAGGGACTGTTGATTGTAAAATTCGACCGATTACGTTTGATGAAGCACGCGGATATACAGATATCACACCGAATCCGTGTTTAAACGACTGGTATTGGACGTTGTCGCCATGGTCAACGAAAGAACGTGGATGGGAGAAATCCTTTACCGTTGTTTCCCCTTCGGGCAATTTCAGCTGCGACTATTACGACTACGTTAATGGTGTTCGCCCAGTTTGTATCTTAAAATCTAATATCTTTGTATCTAAGGCGGAGGAATGATTATGAAGAAAAATCTGAAATATTTTGAGGATGAATTATCCAGATTAAGCAAAGAGTTCACGGAATTCAAGAAAACGCACATCGGAAAGCCAGAGATCGGTAAAGTTATTGAGCTTGCTGGCATGGAGTGGATGATTCTGAATAAGACGGAAGACGGATATTTTGCTATTTTGAACGGATTTGATGGAAAGCCTAGATCATTTGACCCAGATTCAAATAACTGGATTTCAAGCAAGCTTCGAAAAGAGTTAAATACTCGTTTTCTTAAAAAAATTACGGATGAGTTTGGAGAAGATGCAGTTATTGAGTTTGATCGAGATTTGCTTTCTTTGGACGGTCAGACAGAATATGGACATTGTAAAGATAAGATTTCGATTTTGACGATGGACGAATACCGAAAATACAGAAAATTCCTTCCAAATATGGGTAAATGGTGGTGGTTGATTACTCCATGGAGTACACCAGCAAATGATTACAATACAACACTTACCGTTGTTTCCCCTTCGGGCAATTTCGACTACTACCTTTGCAACTACGTTAATGGTGTTCGCCCAGTTTGTATCTTTTCTTCTTCAATCTTTGAATCAGGGAATGATGATTGATGGCGAATGAAGATTTAAAGGTAATAGCAAAATCCAAGCAACTTGCAAAGCATACATTAATAGTTACGAGTAATGCCAGACGATACCCGAAGAAATACAGGTTTTCACTTGTAGATAAAATGCAAAATAAAGCATTGGAAATTTATGAGTCACTATTTGAAGCCAACCGAACTGATCTGAAAGATTATAAAAGAGAGCGATTAGAACTTCAAACAAAAGCCATTACTCATTGTGATGAGTTGATGTACTTTATAGAACTTTCATATGAATTAGGAATTATCAATTCCGGTGGAATGGAAGCATGGTCGCAAATGGTAAAAGATATAAAGTACATGACTATTTCATGGAGAACAAAAGACAGAAAAAGATAATTTTCACAGGTTATGCACTGCGAATACCGTTGTTTCCCCTTCGGGCAATATCAACAACAACAATTACAACAACGAAAATGGTGTTCGCCCAACATGGATCACATGCAGACAGAGTAAGCGTAAAGCTGAAATCAGAAAAGATACAAGCAAATGCATAACCTTTCCGCAATGGACAAATATAAAGGAACAAAATAAATGGGTAAAGAAATTGTTGCAAATATTGAGAATTTATATCGTTCTTACAAAAAGGTCAAGAGCGGTAAGAAATTTAATTCATGTACTGCAAGATTTTCTAATTTGTCTCTTGAAGGCATTCATCTCTTGAAGGAACAATTGGAAAGTCAAACGTATACCATAAATCCGTATAATAAATTTCAAATTCATGAGCCAAAAGAGCGAACGATAGAATCATGTGCATTTAAGGATAAAGTAGTTCAGAGATGCTTTTCTGATTACATTCTGACACCGAAACTTGAAAATATCCTGATTAAATGGAACACTGCCGGGCAGCAAGGAAAAGGGCAACACATGGCAATGGACGGGTTAAGAAATCAAATGTTGGATTTCTATAAAAGAAATGGAATGAATAGTTGGATTGTAAAATGTGATATTCACAAATACTTTTATTGCATAGACCATGAAATCATGAAAGATGTTTTGGATTATTACTTTGATGATGATTTTACAGTCTGGTTGAACCATTTGTTTATTGACAGTACAGGTAATCCCGGGCTTCCATTAGGAAATCAGGTAAATCAAAAGTACGCATTGTTGCTTTTACATTCACTGGATCAGATGATAACGATTGAATTTGGAAATCCATATTACGGACGATACAACGATGATTTTTATGTGATTTGTAAAACGAAAGAAGATGCCAGAGAAATTCTTGAAGCAATCCGAATGATGATTGAAAGCCTTAGACTGGAACTAAACCCTAAATCACAAATTGTACCGTTTCGCATGGGCTTGTGTTATCTGGGCTTTCATCATTACGTGACTGATAAAGGAAAATATATCAGAAAATTGCGTGGCGATAAGAAAAGAAAAACACAGAGAAAAATCCGAAGATGGGTACGGGCAATGAATGACGGGAAGATGTCGATAGAAAAATTCAATGAAAAATACGGAGCATGCAAGAATCATATGCTTCATGGGGGCTGCATTAAATTATGCCACAGTATGGATTTAGATAGGTAATTGCGAAACAAGTTCGCAATCCTGACTAAAAAGCGGTAAGAATCCTGCAACGCAGGATTCTTAAGATGAAAAATAGGTACTTCTAAATTTGAACATGACTAAAAGACTTCCCAGATAAACTGCGAAGAAAAGATTGTATGCATATTAATAATCAGGCAATCAAAGGCTTCAAACTCCGGATGTATTGGTATTGATGAATCTTATCAGCGACAAGCACAGTAACAAGCTGGGTAATTCCTGCAAGCAGTAAATCAGCATGAAGTGTTTTCTCATTCTGTGTTTTACGATCTGCAATGCAGAAACTATCTTTGAAATGGTTGATTGACTTTTCAACATTTACACGGATCTTGTAAGTATCCTCCCATTCCTGTGAGCCGCGTTCTACACCAGGATAGGCACGAAGGTTCTTTTCAGGATAAATGTAGATCATTCGTCCGCAGGAAGAAGATGTACATGGATTGTCACAATGACATACGCGATGTTTTGACTTGTCGGCAGGATTGTATTCCCATTTCATTTTTGGACATACAAACTTCATGGTAGGAAGTTTGCTCCGCAAATGGGATCTGCTTCCTTCACGCCGCATCGGAAGTGATGGATCGTGAGGACAGCAGGGAATACCGTTTTCATTGACAGTATAGTCGGTTCCTTCCACAGAAAGCTTTGTTTTTAAAGGGATAAAAGCTTTTTGAAAGCCAATTTCTTCAAAGAGGGATTTGTAAATGTTAATGGCATCAAACGCAGCATCTCCAAGAAACGTCTTTGAATTTATTAAAGGATGTTTCTGGAAAAAGTCAATTAAAACTGGAAGAAGTGCTTTCGAATCGGCAAGGGATTTATCCTCATCCGGTGAATCTGATTTCTTCCCTACAACGATATCAGGATGGTTTTTTAGAAAGTCCTTGTTGTAGAAAGTGATGTCACGAACAATACCAAGCCCGTTCGTAATAATGCCAAATTTATAGGCGTAACAGAAATGTCCATTGATGTACATCTGCTGGATTGCCTGATTGGAAGCCGCATGAGTTGGCATAGAGCCATAAGCAGCTTTATAAGGATCATAGGAATCATCAAGGTTATGGGACTTTTTGAAAGCCTTTAGCTGCTTGATAATACGGTTGGCATATTTTGGGTTATTTTCTGTAACCCATGCTTCAATGCCAGAGGTATCAAAGATTGTCATGGAAGCAAGGGCAGGATCAAGACTTTGGCAGATCGGTTCGGTCAGATCAACAAGATGATCGAACATAGATTGTAAGTCCGATAAAAAATCCTGTTTGAAACGTGTAAATTTGGAACCATCCGGAACAACATCAAAACCGCAGAAATCACGCAGTTCCTGGGAAAATTTCAAAAATACGATCAGGAGTGTGTCCGTCGGGATTGAGAAAATACGCTGGATAAGAAGTGCCTTAAGCATTGGATAAAGCTGATGTTTGCGAGGTCTTCCGGTACTGGCGTAAAAATGAGAAATAAAAGAAACAGGAACAATTTCATCAAGGTTAATGGCTTCATCAAGAAGCGAAAGGAACTGATATTTGTCGTTGTCGAATTTATTTTGACAATCTTCAAAAATTTCTGCCAAAGTGAGCTGTTTATATGTTATCATGTAGGTATATCTCCTTTAGGTGGATTGGTTAATTAGTTTCTAGGCAATTCTATTTTACCATAAACCTTGAGGAGATATTTTATTTTAATAACAAAAAAATGCCGTATTTATGCGGCTTTTGGCGTTTCGCAAACGCCTAATGGATTTAGAAATTGAAAGGAGAATGAAGTGAGATTAATTAGTCAGAATGGGGAATTTTGATGTTCCTTATGAAATCGCAGCATTAAGTAGAACAGAAAATATCATAAGAGTATATGTGCCGATAGTTGGTGAAAAAGGAACAGTCATGGCTCGTTATTCGACAGATGAAAAAGCCCAAAAAGCTATGAAAGCGTTGCATAAAGTGTATGCAGGAATGTTTCTTGCGCAAAACGTTGAAATGAGTGATGACGATTACGAGGAATGTATAAAAATGGCTGCAAGAGGTTTTGAAATCATCGAAACCATGGTTAGCAGTTCAGATATGAAATTCGAACCGGCAAACATTGTGTTTAGATTCCCAGAGGATAAGGAGGTATAAAAATGAGCTATAGCAGTTTATATGGAATTGATAGGGATTACAAAGGAAAGGTTATTAAAGAGTTCAAAAATTTATGGCTGTTCGCACCTGCTATATGGGATGTTTTGACAGAAAAATATATTCCACCACGCAAATTGATAAGCCATGGATTTAAGAGAAATATCATTTTTGATGCTTCTCTTTGGCACGAAATAAGCAATGAAATCAATAATTGCGACAATACAGCAGACAGGATTTGCTGGGAAATTTCTGTCGGGCATGTTTTCTTCACAAAAGATAAGAGCTGTGTGGCAAATGCAATAAGAGACTTTGTTAAGCAAAACAATAATTATTGCAGAGACATTGAGGATAATGTCGCGGTGTTGGAAAGGGAGCACATCATTGAAAGATTCGAAGAGATTGCTATCGCAATAGAGTTATTGGCGGAAGATACACCGTATTTTGTAATGAAGAATACTTCTTTTGACGATAGCGTAGAAAGATGGTTCAGAAAATACGATGATAAGAAACATGAATATGTAGAATCTAGCCTTAGTCAGGTTCATGAACCTGTTACAGAATTTGTAGTGATCGAAGATGGAAAAATCGTGAATTTCATAAATAATTTGGAATTTGAATATTGAAAGTGAGGTGATGAAAAATGTTCATGAGAGTGATAAACACAGGCAGTCAACCGGGAAACTGCTATGCGCTTAAATCCGAATCCGGCGAAATCTTACTTTTGGATTGCGGATGTAGATACTCGGAAATTCTAAAAGGAATTTCTTATAGGATATCGGACGTTTTGGGGTGTTTAATAAGTCATGAACATGGTTGATTAAGGTGACCATAAGAAGTCGTACAAAGAAATATTGAACGCAGGCATTCAAATTTACACTAACGACGAGACAGTTGAGAGTGTAAACACAATCTCTGGTGAGCTGATGAGTGGCTTACCAGAAAAGAAATCGAAAGACATAGGTTCATTCAAGGCAACGCCATTCTACGTCCCACACGACAAGACGCCAAACTTTGCATATATGATATCTCACGAAGAATGCGGACGGCTGATATATGCGACAGACTTCTCATATTTGCCGTTCACATTCAAGAACATGAGAATAAATCACTTCCTTATAGAATGCAATCATCTGGACGAATCGCCGGAGCAGGATTCATTTAAGTTTGAACACTCCGTCCGGGGGCACAGCAGCTTATCTACTGTAAAAGAGATTATCCGAGTGAACAAGACCGCTTCGCTCAGAACCATAACGCTATGTCACCTGTCAGAGGGATGGGGGAATCCGGAAGTGATGCAGAAAGAGATACAGGACGTTGCAGGAGATGATGTTCTGGTGCAGATCGCAATACCGGGACTGGATGTTGATTTGAATTTATGCCCGTTTTGAAAGGAGAAAGAAATGATTGATTGCAAAGGAAACGAGTTAAACATTGGTGACAAAGTTGTATATATTCACGGTAAAAACTCAGATTCCAGATTACAGACCGGATTCATAACAAAATTTTATAAAAGTTATTATGGGCGTGATGAATGTAGCGTAGGAAAAGCGACTCATATTTTAAGCCATAGAGTAATGAAGCTCAGTTAAAAGAAAATTTGGACAGAAGAAGAACTTATTAACGACGGAAACAGATTAAGAAATGCTGAAATTACAAATGTATCATTGAATTTTAAAGATCACGGGTTACTTACCCTTGACCTCACTCTTTCTGGCGGTGGCTGGGGCGTTGTATTCGGAGGATATGTTTTAGGACATGGTTACCTTGGCTCGAAAAACTTTAAAGGTTCAAAGGCAGGGCTTGAAGCGATTATGAGAATAATGGACGTTGTTGGCGTAGATGACCTGATAGAAATGAAAGGAAAGCACGTTAGAGTAGCCTTGAAAGGCGTTGGTGATTCAGTAAAAATCATCGGAAATTTTATCAGAGATGAGTGGTTTGATTACGGAAGTTTCTTTGATGATAAAAAACAGGAGGAATCAAATTGAATATCGTAATTTTAACAGGGCGGCTCACTGCCGACCCTGAGATGAAATACACGGCGGACGGTTCGCCGGTTGCGAATTTCTTGTTGGCAGTTCAGAGAATGTATAAGAGAGACGGAGACCCGAAATCAGATTTTATCGCTTGCGCAGTTCTTAGAGCGGCGACTGCAGAATTTTGCCAGAAGTATTTGAGAAAGGGGACAAAGGTTATCATCCACGGAAGTTGGAGAACAAGCTGCTATGTAAATAGCGATGGAGAAAAGGTCTACAAAAATAATTGTATCGTAAGCTCAATCGAATTCGCGGAGAGCAGACGGAATAACATTTCTACTCAGGAGAATGAGCCGGTACCGCCACCAGCGCCAAGTGTTCCGGAAATGCCGGAGTACGATGCGGATTTACCGTTTAATTAAAAAAGCACCGACTATTTATCGGCGCTTTTTACAAAATCTTGGAGAATGGTAATGACCAGATTATTGAAACTTCTGTTCTCCTGCTTGGCAATCTGCTCAAGTTGTTCTTTGAGCTGTATCGGGAACGTGATATTAGTTCTGGTCTTATTAGAATTGCTAGCCATATGAAATCCCTCCATTGTTTTTAGAACATTGTAGCATTTTTGTCTATCGGTGTCAATTAGATGCCAAAGTGATACCAAAGTGATACCATTTTATCTTGCAATACAGGTGTTTAAGTGGTATCATAGTGGTATCATAATGGTATCAAAAATACACCAAAGAATGAATCGAGGTGATAAGTTTTTAATAATGAAAAAAATAAATTACAGACAAATTTATATGATGAAAAGTCAACGTGAGAAAAAAATAAAAGAAATATGCCCGGATATTCCATATTCAAGCGGCATATATGCTTTTTGCAGAACAGATGAAGCAGGAATAAGAAGAAGCTACGTAGGGCAGGCAGTTAGCCTTTGTGAGAGATGCGCGAGCCATTTAGGAGAATACGATCACATAGCGTTAAGTCTTAAAAAACATAAATTTTACAGTGAAAGTAACCCCACTGGATGGAAGCTTACATATATGACGTGCAAAAAAAGTGAACTCGACCAGAAAGAAATTGAAACGATCAAATCTTTTGCCGACAAAGGTTTTCAGATGTATAACATCACAGCAGGTGGACAGTCTACAGGAAAGCAAGTAACAGGACAGTATAAACCGCCAAAGACATATATGCAAGGCGTACAGCAGGGAAAGAAAACTCTTGCCAGAGAGCTGTCGCATATCATAGACACGCACTTGCAAGTTTCTTTGAAGCCAGAGAAACAGAATAACAAAGTATCAATTCGGGCTTTTGAAAAATTCCAGAACTTGATTGATGAAAAAACATATGAAAAGGAATCGTGAATATGGACTCATTAAGGCATCAAAAACACATGCAATGGATGCAGAACCGAAAGGATATCTATTACTTCATCAGAAAATATGCGAAATATCATAAAACAACGCCGCCAACAAAGAAGATTTCCGAAGAACTTGATATCAGTGTTAGCGCCGTTCAGAGGCATCTGAGACAGTTTGAAGAAGATGAACTGATTGCATTTAACGGGTACGGCTCGCACAGGACATATGAACTGATAGGAGTAAAGAAACATGAAACTTTATGACGTATACGACGGTTCAAAGTATATTGGGGAGCTGACGCTTGCTGAAATATCAGAATTGACAGGAAAGACAAGAAGTCAGATATCGCAGGCAATCAGCGGGGCATATGACATTAACGGAAGATATGCGGTCATATATGATGGGCAACAAACAATCGCATACTCAAACAAGAATGATCGCAGGATGTTGATGGAATTTGACATTCTGACTCGGAAGATAAAGAGGGCTGTCGGATGGGAAAGTTAAAAATCAAGCAGAAAAAGAAAGCATTCATTCCGTATACGAATCAGCAGGCTCATATGTTTGCGCAGTCTATCCAGAACTGCCAGAAAGAGTTAAAAGAAATGGAGTTGAAAGCCTTCGATGATGGGTTCGAGGATGGAAAGAACTGGTCTGACGTGCTGAATTTTGTGATTTTGTTTTATGTAATGCACGAATTGCACGGATGGGGATGGAAACGTTACATGAAGGCTGTAAAAAGAATTAATAACTATATAAATGATATTAATTCTGGAAAAACATCATTGTCTGAAATGGTGGAAAATCTGGAAAAGGAACATCATATTCGGATTTGCGATAGTTACAAGGAGCTGATTGAGAGATATGGAGCGTAATTTAATCATAGATTGCTTTGCCGGTGGCGGCGGAGCATCAGTTGGAATTGAGATGGCTCTTGGAAGACCAGTAAACATAGCGATTAACCATGATCCTGACGCTATCCTGATGCACAAGACGAATCATCCCGGAACGTTGCATCTGACAGAAGATATTTTCAAAGTAGACTTGCAGAAATATGTCGGGAACCAGCACGTATCGTTGATGTGGGCTTCGCCAGATTGTACGAGCCATTCAAAAGCGAAAGGCGGTCAGCCGAGAAAACAGGGACTTCGCATTCTTCCGTGGGCTGTATATAAGCACGCAAAGGTGATTCTTCCGGATGTAATCATTATGGAAAATGTAGAGGAGATACAGCAGTGGGGGCCTCTGGATGAGTCAGGAAGGCCAATTAAGAGCAGAACAGGTGAAGACTATAACAAATTCATAGCAGCTATGAAATCTATTGGTTATGAATTTGATAGCCGGGAATTAGTAGCGGCAGATTATGGAGCACCAACGACACGAAAAAGGTGGTACGCAGTGTTTCGTAGGGATGGAAAGCAGATAGTATGGCCAAAGCCTACGCATAATCGCTTGGGAACAGACGGTCTGAAGCCATACGAACAGTGTGGAGATTACATTGATTGGTCAGACTTAGGTAAAAGTATATTTGACCGTCCGAAACCACTGGCAGAAGCAACACAGAAGCGCATTGCAAACGGAATCAAGAAATATATCGTTGATAATCCAGAACCGTACATTGTACAGAGTAAAGATGCGTTGGCATTTATCATTCAGTATCATGGAGAAACCAGACAAGGTGATTCCAGAGGGCAATTGCTGACTGAACCGATAAAAACCATTGACACCTCAAACAGATACGGACTTGTAACTGCATTCATTACAAAGTATTACAAGACTGGAATCGGTCAAGGATGTGACGAACCACTGCATACAATAACCACATCGCCCGGGCACTTCGGCGTGATATCTGCTTTTCTGGTTAAATATTATGGAACAGGATGCGGACAGGTACTCAACGAACCGCTTGGAACCATTACCACAAAAGACAGGTTCGGACTGGTAAATGTTCTGGTTGATATTCATGGAGAAAAATACATTATTTCAGATATTTTTCTCAGAATGCTAAAGCCGGAAGAATTAAAGGTGATGCAGGGATTTCCGAAAGATTATATCATTAATCGGGACTATAAATGGAGAAATTACCCGATTGCAAAACAAGTAGCAAAAATTGGAAACAGCGTTGTGCCAGTTATGGCAGAAGCGCTTGTGAAAGCTAATTGCCCGTATCTGAAAGTCGGAGAGCGCAAAGCTGCGCCGATGATTTATATGCAGAATAACGGACAGGTAGCATTTGGATAAATGAAAGTAGGATGAGAAATGAATATTAAGTTAAAAGAAATCAGCAGAGACGATTTAAAGGTAGGAGATACCGTCGGAATTGCCAGAACGGTGAATTGCGGGTGGTTATCGACGTTCCGACATAGAAAAATTATTCCGGTTAAGATTACAAGAATCACTCCAAAAAGAACCAAGATCGAAACAGATATATATGAAGAACATGGAAAAGGCGAAAAGTTTTACGAATACGATGAAAATGCCAGAAAAGAAAATGAACTTGCGGAGAAGTTTGTCCTAGTAAAAGATATGGAGTTTGAACTTAATCAGTTTGAAAACAAATATGGGCTGAAATGGATGGATGACGAAGATATTCTTGAGATGGCTGATTACGTAGAAAAGATAATGAAAATTTTAGACAAATACAGAAAGGAATAACACTTATCCTCGTGAAACGAGGTTCCGCCTAATCAGAATAGGCTGGGTAAAATTTGATAAATGCTAGACTGGAATGCCTTGGTTCTCCTGCGTAGTGCAGAACAGACTAATGGTCAGAGGTAATAACTCCCAAGGCTATAAAGCAGATTGTAAAATTGCCATACGGATATTTGTAGTATGGCGTGTGAAAGAATTAATTGAAAAATCCATAGATAGGTTGAAATTGGCAAGCGATATTTCACTGAAACATTATAACAAACCACTTGTATGTGAGTATTCCGGCGGAAAGGATTCGGACGTACTTCTGGAACTATTCAGAATATCTAAAATCCCGTTCGAGGTTCATAATTCGCATACCACTGTTGACGCACCGCAGACAGTAAGGCATATCAAAAATGTGTTTTCTGAATTGACAGAAAAAGGTATTAAATGCGAGATCGACTATCATGTGCAGGAAAACGGCAACCGTCTTAAAATGTGGAATCTTATTCCAAGAAAACTAATGCCACCTACCAGAATCGTTCGGTATTGCTGCTCAGAACTGAAAGAGGGCGGTAATCCAAACAGAATGATTGCAACAGGTGTTAGATGGGCTGAAAGCAGTAAGAGAAGCAACAGAAGCCCATTTGAAGTATTGGGGCAGACGGCAAGTAGAAGCATTGGCGTTTCTGACGAGAAAATGCTTATCACAGACAATGGTGATACTCGAAGGTTGTTTGAAAATTGCCAGATGAAAGCAAAGACAGTAGTCAATCCAATCATTGATTGGACAGATCAGAATATCTGGCAGTTCATTGGAGAGAAAGATATTCGGGTATGCGAACTATATCAATGTGGATATGATAGGCTAGGTTGTTTAGGCTGTCCACTTGCATCAAAGAAGCAGAGAGAAAAAGAAATGTATGATTTTCCAAAGTACAAACGAGCCTACATACATTCTTTTGACAGAATGATTGAGGAACGCCGGATGCGTGGAAAAGATACAAAGTGGAGTTGCGGTGAAGAAGTCTATCTATGGTGGATGCAAGACAACAACGTAGTTGGTCAGATGGAATTGTCTGATTTTATTGAATATTGAGAAATCATGGATGACTGCACAATAGCGTGCCAGTTACTCACATGGGGAAAGTGAGGATGAGAAATGAAATTCAAAAGTAATGCAAAATATAACGAAGAACTTAAAACCGGAAGTGTTTTTGCTTTAAAAAGCAATTCTTTGGGAATTGTTATCCACAAATACGTTGGTTGTGGAGATGCACTGTTTCTCAACTGTAGTGCATTGGATATTTTCAACTACGATCTTGAAACAGAAGATTTTGGCGAAGCTGTCAGTAAAGCGAAAGAAATTATCATGAGTAAAGTTAAGAAAATCAGAGAGGATGCTTACAAATTCTATTCAGACAACAACATTGAATTTGATAGATATTAAGGAGGACAAAAAATGAGCTACTGTGACGGAACCTGTAAGTATCTGAATGCAAGAAAACACAAATGCGAATTGACAGGAGAAAAACTCACATACATGAAATGGAGTCGTGGAATCGAGTATTCAGTGCATGAACACAGAGGATTCTGTGAGAAAGATAAGGAGGACGCAAAATGTTAATCAGAAGTCAGAATAAAATGTCTCTGGTAAAGTTTGAGAATATTGTTGTGAATATCAACAATATCAATGGCAAAGAAATCATTTGTTGGAGTCAGATGAATCCAGGAGAAGATGAATATATTTCATTGGGTCATTATTCCACCAAAGCAAAAGCCATGAAAGTACTGGATATGATTCAGGAAGCCTATGAAGAATACAAAATTGCTTGTACTTTTTTGACAGGATTTACAGGACATCGAGCAATTGTAGAATCAAACGATATTCGCATGAATGGCTACAAAGAACTTATAAAAAGTTTTAAAAAGAATATGGTCTTTCAGATGCCAGAAGATTCGGAGGTGGAAGCATGAGCGATGAAATGACACTTGTTCAGAGCGAAGATGGCACATTTAGCGCATACGATGATACTTATGACATTGTAATACATTGCAAGACAGAAGAGGAACAGAAAGAAGTTATTGAGCGTTTGTCTATTGACTGGATTCCTGTCAGTGAGAGACTACCGGAAGCAAGTGGTACGTATCAAGCGACTTGCATGGACGGAAGAATATATCGTTCAACCTATGCGAAATTCCAGTGCAAGTTGAAACGATGGGAATTAACTGGTGCTAGGTCGTATTGGAAGGTCATAGCATGGATGCCACTTCCAGAACCATATAAGGAGGACTAAATGGGATATTGTAAATTAGAATGCCCGGACAACGAAACACAGTGCTGCATCTGCTGTACTAAGCAGGATTCCTGCCAGTGCAGATGCGATGATATGGACAGTTATGAATATGCGGAGGAGTGTGAAGAATATGAGACTGATTGATTTATTGACAGCAATTGGCACAGATGTCGAGAGTAATGCGAAAATTCAGATATGTCATCCGGGAAGAGGCTGGAAAGATTACGATGAATTTAATGCCGATTCAAAATTTCTGAAACCATTTTATGATTTGAAGGTAAAATCTCTATCCGCAATAAATACAGATGTGTTCAGAGTTGATTTGGATTTTGACAAGAAAGAAGGCAAAACAGATGAGTAGACTGATTGATGCAGACGAATTAATCAAATACATCAAAATTTGGGAGATTGGGACAAGCATTAGTTCCGACCAGAAAGAGTTTATTGATTGCGTTAGCAAGCAGCCGACAGTTTTTGATGTGGACAAGGTTGTGGAACAGTTGAAAACAAAAAAGACAAGAACTGCTGCATTACAGAAAGCATCGGAGTATTTCGAGGGTGAAACTGATGCGTTTGAAGTTGCAATCAAAATCGTGAAGGATGGGGAGAGTTGAATGAGTAGTGCAAGTGTAAGATTCGGAACAAAAGCATATGTATGCGCAAGATACTTCCTTAGACCGGGAAAGTGCTTCAAGTACATCGACCAGCGTGGCGAGGATATCACAGAGCACATCTATGAGGTCATGGCATCATATCCATATTGTGTATGTTAAGAGATACCAGAAACGGAGTCAGGACTTGCCCGGGATATAACACTTTGAGCCTGATGTTGAGAGGAAGTGAAGTAGGTGAGTAAAGGTAAAGATATCTCTACTATGTTTACAAAAGAAGAAAACAAAAGAACGGAAGGCTTGGATATTGCCAGGATAAAAGTGAAAAACTATCATTAATTCTTCGCAGTGCGGAGTGTTTTTACAGAAAAGAGGTAAGAGAAGATGAGTAAATCAGTGTTGGTGTTGGATACGCCGAAAAATTGCTATGATTGCCCGTTCGGAACTAAATATTGTGGAGAAATTGAATATGAAGGATGCTGTGAACTAGCTGAATGTTTGGATAGCGACATGAGGCTCATAACGGAAGAACATTATGATTACGAAAGTGAATCAAGACCTGACTGGTGTCCGCTTATGGACTTGCTCGAGAAAGACAATGGAGATTATCCGGCCAATACATCTGACGCTGGCTTTGCGGAGGGTTGGAACCAGTGTATTGATGAGATTACAGGAGAAGTGAAGTAAATGCGTAAATCAGCGTTAGTGATGAATACACCAGAGAATTGCTTAGATTGTAGATTCTGTTATGAATTAGATGAAGGTGTTGAAGCATGTTGTTCAATTTCAGATGACGATAAAGACGCAAATCTCATGAAAAAGATTGATTGTGAATATGGATATTGTCAAAGTAAGCCTGATTGGTGTCCATTGAAGCCAATGCCGGAGGAGAAAGAAGAGGAATATTGGAGAAGTAAACTTAGTCTTGCATGGATTCGAGGTTGGAACACTTGTATTAGCAAAATTACAGGAGGAAACGCAGATGATTGATTTAAGAAATACATGTATCTTGGTTAAGACAGAAGGAGAAAATGAAATGCTTCTCAAAGAAGCTGAGAAACAGGGATTTCATTGGTATTCGAAAGGCAATTGTAAACCATTACCAGGACAACATTTTCCAGATATTTTAAAATTTTGTAATAACAAAGATGTGGTGCACAGCGTACGTATCGAAGTAGAGTGTGATGCTTTCTACGAAGCTTCAGAATTCCTCGGGACAAAAGAAATGACGGCAAGAGAGTTTATTGAGTGGTATATCAATATGGGATTTTTGTGCAAAAATCGTATATGTGCAGAATGTGTACTTAACGAAAAGAATACTAAGTGTAACCGTAATTTGTGCAATACATGCAACTGGAAAGGTAATATTGATGAACTTCTCGAAATTGCGAAATCAGGCATTCAATCACCCGAAGTAAAAGCAATTGACACTCTTGGAAAATTTATTGAGAATCCAGACCGCGCAGCGTTGAATGATGAATTTGTAGAATCATTGAAGCTGGCAGTCGAGAAACTGAAAGAGGTGAAGTAAATGGATAGATGGACTGAAAGATTTACTAGTGATGGCGAAAAAGCTATTGTGATACATGACGAAAGTGATTCCCCAGATGTTTGTTTCGAGGGAGAAAGAAAATATGATGTAATGAATGCGCTTGCCGAATACGAAGACTTAGAAGAACAGGGATTGCTTGTGAGATTGCCATGTAAAGTCGGAGATACGGTTTATAGAGTGAATGCCGGAGCCAAGCAACCGATTATTCCGATGACTGTTTCAGAAATTCATTTTCTCTGTTACAAAAATGAACGTGCTGTAAGGTTTGACGCAATAGGCAAAGAAGATATGGGAGAAAGTTGCTACCGTTTAGAAGATATTGGAAGAATAATATTCATCACCTACGAAGAAACCGAAAAGAAGCTGGAGGAGATGAAGAATGAATAAATGTTGTGCAAGTCAAGACGGAATATGTAGAAATGTTATTCTTTTCGGAACAAGATGCGATGGCTACAAAGAAAGATGCAAATTAAGACCAACTTATAACACTCTTGAACGAACAGTGAAAAATTATCAGCACAATTTAAGGAAAATATTTGGAGCGGAGGATTAACATGAAACCAGAAGAAGCAATTAAAATCTTACAGGAACGTATTGGCTTAACTAAAAAGGTCTGGTCGAATGTACCAGAAATTATTGAGTACCGTGAAGCATTAGAATTAGCAGTTAAAGCGTTAGAAAATCAGACCCCAATGAAGCCAAATAACATGGAAACTATTTTCGATTTTTCTGGCAGATATTATACAACAAAAGGTAACTGCCCGGTTTGTAATAGTGAGGGACTTTATAAATCGGATTTTTATTGCAATAAGTGTGGACAGAGATTAGATTGGAGCGGAAAAGATGACGTACAACATTGATGAAAGCGTTATTGCTAAAAGCATTAAATATTACGGAAAAGAAATTCAATCGACCGTCTGTATGGAGGAATGCGCAGAACTGATACAGGCAATCAGCAAAGCAAAGCGCGGAAAGTTTGATGAAAACAATATGACAGAAGAAATCGCAGATGTACTGATCTGTATTGAGATATTAAAACAAATTTACAATATTCCGGATTACTCAATCAAAAACTGGATTGAACGAAAGCAGAAAAGAATACTTGACAGAATGGAGAAATAGATATGGGAGACAAAATATGCAAAACTTGCATCGAAAATGATAACGGGCTGTGTGACCATAAAGGCATCCTGATAGAGGAAGATGATACCTGTGAAAAGCACACAGAAAACTGGGTAGACTCTTTAATGGAGAAATTCATTCGAAAATCAATGCGGTAAGGGCAAAACGCCCTTACCAGACGGGAAGGTGGCTAAATGACAAAAGTGAGTTGGATTCGATTAGAAATAGATATGTTCGACAACAAAAAAATCCGGCATATCAGAAAACTTCCAGAGGGAAATAATATTGTGCTGATCTGGATGATGCTCCTGACGATGGCAGGGCGCTGCAATGCAAACGGGATTATCTTTCTGACAGAGAATATTCCATATACAAACAAGATGCTAGCTGACGAACTGGACTTTGATGAGAGTGTGATCGAACTTGCACTCACAATTCTTGAAAAGTTCGGCATGATAACCAGAGACGGAACATTGCTTTCGATTCCCGGATGGGAAGAACACCAGAACATTGACGGACTTGAAAAAATCAGAGAGCAAACAAGAAAACGAGTTGCCGAGCATAGAAAACGTCAGAAAGAATTGTCGGAAGAAGAATCTATGCTGGAAATTCCAGAACAGATTTCTTGCGAAAAAGATTTAGTCAAACCCGGTGATGTGCAGAAAGTAGTTGATGAGTGGAATAAGCTTCAGCAGTTCGGTATTCAACCAATCGCAAGAATGACAGCAAGGCGAACGCAAATGCTGAAAGCAAGAATCCGAGAATACGGCATGGAAAAGGTAATAGAAGCATTAAACAATGTACAAAACAGTGACTTCCTCATGGGAAAGAAAACTGATTTTATGATAAATTTTGAATGGTTCGTGAAACCAAACAACTTCTTAAAAGTACTCGAAAACAAATACCATAACAGGGAGGATATGCGAAATGGAACTGACGCAACTCAAAGAAATATCGAACCACTCGTCCCACTTGGAGAATGGAACGGAGAAGAATCAGACACCCCGTTCGCTTGAATGCCCTGAATGTGGGGACAGCGGGTGGAGATGGGTAAGAGATGCAAGCGGTATTCCTTATTGCGAGGAATGCCCTTGCGGAATCAGAAAGAGAACAATCCTTGAAAATCAATTGAAATTCGCAGAGATTCCAAATGTGTTTAAAGGCTCAAATTTCAACGATTTGAAGTCAAGTGTATATTTGAACGCTGAGAGCCGAAAAGTATTTTCTCAGGCGGCTCAGGCGGTAAATTATTGGTTTAAAAATCTTCCTGATATGCAGAAGAAAGGAATAGGATTATATCTTTTTTCAAGTGTAAAAGGTTCCGGTAAAACCAAAACAGTATGCAGCTTGGCAAATGAGATCATGAAAAAATACCAGAAGCCTGTAAAATTTACCACATCTCTTAGAATCCTTGATGAGATCAAGAACACATGGGGAGCCAAAGAGAATGCAGAGGGAAAGTTAATAGAGGATTTATCCAGAACAGAAATCCTTATCATTGACGACTTCGGTGCCGATTCTGGCAAGGACTGGATTAACGAAAGATTCTATAGCATTATTAATGGACGATATGTTGATAGGAAAATTACTATATTCACAAGTAACTGCCAGATAGCAGAATTGAAATACGATGAGAGAATCACAAATAGGATTCTGGAATGTTCACTTGAAATTCCATTTCCAGAAGAATCTGTCCGGCTGCATATAGCACAGCACATCAGAACAGAAATGATACAGGGGATGCATAAATGAGAACAATAAGTGAAATGTACAGACGTTCCGGAGGAACTGCGTATCAGCATAAGTGCTCTGAATGTAGATTCTATAGGGATGGAAAGAGGGAAAAATGTCTGATGTACGGCGGTGATCGGGACTGGCATGGAAATTTTATTGCCTGTAAATTCTTCAATCTCGAAGATGATATGCCGGAAGGACAGATGAATATTTTTGATTATGTATGAAAGAAAGGAGGAACGAGGAACCGCTGGCCAGCGAAAGGATATCCCGGTTCCTCCTTATTTTTTATGAATAATGACGACTTGAAATATGCAATTGAGAATGGTATCATCAATTTGTCTCACATACAAGAGCAAGTTGAAATGAATAAAAGGGAAGAAATTTTAAAAGAATACAGGGACAGCATATGGAAGGCATCTGACGGATATTGGAAAATCCGTATGGCTTATGACGAAACCGGACAGCGGAAGATGTTCAAACGTCGGTCTAAGCAGGATTTAGAGGACTTGATTGTAAAGACACACCGTGAGAAAGCAGAAAATCCAAAGATTAAGAGCGTGTTCGAGGAATGGGCGCAGCGCAAGGTTGATCTGAATAAGATTTCAATACAAACTTATCAGAGATATCAGCAAGACTTTAATCGTTTTTTTGGAGTCATGGGCGAACGCAGGATTAAAGATATTGAGTCAGAGGATATCAGCAACTTCCTGGAAGAGCAGATCAGCGAACACAATCTAACCGCAAAAGCTTTCTGCAATCTTAAGACAATTACCAGAGGTACCTTGAAATGGGCGAAGCGCAACAAGCTGATTGATTGGAACGTGCAGGAATTATTCTATGATTTGGATGTCACCGATAAATCTTTCAAAAGAAATATCAAAGAAGATTCGGAAGAAGTATTCAACGACGCTGAAATGGACAGGATGATTGACTACTTGAAAGACAATCAGGATATAGTAAATCTTGGCATCATGCTTATGTTTGTAACTGGTCTGAGAGTTGGGGAGCTATGCGCTTTGAAATGGAATGACTGGCTGCCACATATCAGTACGATTAAAGTCAGAAGAACGGAAGTAAGGCATTTTGAAAACCATAAAGGCATTTTTGAAGTAAAAGACTTTCCGAAAACAGAAGCAGGTGTAAGAAATGTAGTGGTTCCTCAGGGGTGTACATGGATATTACAGAAGCTTAGAAATATGTCGACATTCTGCGAATATATATTTTCCAAAGATGGAAAGCGATTAAATACTTATTCGTTCAGGAACCGGTTAAGAACAGTGTGCAAGAAAACTGGCTGTATTCAAAAATCACCGCATAAAATAAGAAAAACATATTGCACAATATTACTCGATCACAGCATAGATAATCAGATGGTCACATCACAGATGGGCCACACAAATATTTTGTGTTCCGAGAACTATTACCACAGAGACCGAAAGGACCTCAAGAAAAAGCAGAAAATCATGGACAGCATAGATGAGTTTATGGTAGTATCAAATTAACTTTGGTTATTTCGGCAGAGGGAACAGCAAGAGAACAAAAAGGAACACCTTAAAAATGTTAGAAATGTTGATTTTATGGGAAATATAGCAGTTTTAAAATACGTTCGATTCCCGTACTGGCTGCTAACGAAAACCTTGTAAAATCAAGGTTTTTTGTGCTTTTTAGAGGTGTTTAAAAGTTCGAGGGAACAGGCTAGGGAACAGGTAAGGAACAAGAACAAATATTCGAATTAAAACCATAGGAGGAAAACTTGTGTGTGAGACACAGGAAAAACCATCGTAGACGGCAGAAATGCGGTCTTTTTTTGTTGCCTAAAATGTGTTAACATAATAACTATGGAGGTGGGCTTTATGACGCAGATACATACCGCATATGATGTAATGAAAGAATACCTGATAACTGGAGCAGAGTTGGATGGTCCGTACCAGATACCGGTCATTCCACCGATGCAGCTGGCGCCAAAGAAAAGCATAGACTTTGTTTCTTCAAAATCCAGATCATTAAAAGGACATAAGGACCTGACCGTAAATTTTTATATTGATGACAAGAGTTTCTTACAGGTATGGAATCAGCCGGACCAGTACGTTGAACATCTCAAATGTTTCCATTCGGTTTGCAGTCCGGATTTCACAATTGCTTCCGGGATGCCAAGTGCGTTGAACATCTACAACCTGTACAGAAACCATGCTTTAGGCTATTATTGGGCGGTTATGGGCGTTAAAATTATCCCGTCCGTAAATATTATTAGCCCAAAGGAAATGCCGTGGATATTCGACGGAACGCCACACAGAAGCACTGTGTCATGTTGTACCAATGGCAGAGTGCGGTCTAAGTCTGCCAGAATGGAATTTTGCGAGAATTTTAAAGAAATGCTTGACGCAATAGAGCCGACAAAGGTTGTGATCGTTGGCATCGTACCGGACGAACTTAATGTGGATGTGCCAATTATAAACCTCAATTCACGTAGTCAGAACATGAAGGAGATGTTCAGAAAGGAAGGACCATGGGAACAGTCAGTAGCGGATCAGCAAAACGAAGAAACAAAGAAACCGGTCGGCAGAAGAAACGCCGAAGCAGACTTTTCAGTATTGTGGGACGAAGAAACATGACTGGAAAAGATGAATTGAATGTGATGAAGTGAAAATTTACATCACGCCAATCTACGTTATAGAAAATTATATACAGAATGCACAAAAAATAAAAAGTCGCAGGTCTGAATTAGTTTCAGATTTCTGCGATTTTTTTCAGATTTTCCCAGTTCAAACTGTCCCGGTTTTGATACTGTTTCTGACTTGTCATACATTTCCTTGGTACTCTTGCCTCATCCCGGGACCGTTTCGGCAACCGCCAGCCGATCAGTAACAGACCACTACGGGAACCCGTGAAAGTCCCACCGCCCTATATAATCTGGTAAACCGGAGCTAATAACACAGCCTGCCGGGGATAACCCGGAAGCAGACCGGGAACAGCTGCGGAAGCGCAGAACCAGCGCCAAACACATCCAGAAGCAAACGTTGTAAAATGCGTTTAAAAACGTTTTTTGTGCGCCGTTGGTAAAATATACAGGAATTACATAAAACTCGCTTAAAAAGCCAAATACGGCGTTATAGAAGCATTTAAGGCACAAACGCCCAAGTAAAAAGCGTACAGAAACAAGACCGCCGGAGCGATTACAAACAAACTTCAGCATAGCTTCGCACAGTCCGGAAGTATAAAGACCAGACCGGGCGAAGCGTCCGCACAGCTATACACAGTAATAATAACCCCGTTGCACTCTGCCGTCAATCCCTGTTAGCAATTTGATATTCGAAGATTTAAGACGCTTTTATATACTTACGATAAAATATATCAGAATCACGCTAAAAGCCGTTAAAACGTCGAACAGAAGCCGATACAGATATATATAATTGTCAACGAATCATGAAAGCTTATCTCAGCCTATAATGAAAATAGGATACTGACTCCACTACTTTTTTCACTTCTCTTTTTGCCTTACAATAGTCTTAGGCAGGATTAAGTTTGATTGCACCTTGGAGGATTTGCACCCCGTTTGTCAACGTAAATGATTTGCCCTTGAGCACAGCATATTGTCGCACCTTTTATGAATAGCACGAGTAGCAAAGTCCGTATTATCTCGGGCAAATCTCCTGCCAATTCTATAGTAAAGGAGTTGTTCTGTATGAAAGACCTTCTGGAAATTTCCTGTGGACTGGATGTCCACAAAGAAAAAATTGTTGCATGTATCCTGACTGGTCCTCTGGGCAAGCCAACCCGTTCTGAAATCCGTGAGTTTTCTACATTGATTCCGGATATGATAGCATTACGGAATTGGATCGTTTCTAAAAACTGCCATCATGTAGCTATGGAAAGCACCGGTATCTATTGGATGCCGATTTATGAAATACTGGAGGATGCTTTCTATGGTGACATTACCCTGCTTGTTGTAAATGCACGCCATATGAAAAATGTTCCTGGCAAAAAGACCGATATGCGGGATTCCGAATGGATTTCCACCTTGCTTCGCGCCGGACTTCTGAACGGAAGTTTTATTCCCGAAAAAAGAATTCGGGAATTCCGCGATCTAAATCGTTACCGTAAGAGTGTCATCCGCGATATTACATCACAGAAGAACAGGATTGAGAAATTTTTACAAAGTTCCGGCTTCCGTCTATCATCCTTTATTTCTGATATTTTTGGCGCTTCGGGTAGAAACATCATTCTGCATTTAATTGAACATGGGCAGATTGATAAAACTGCTTTAGATTCTTGTCTCAAAACCAAGACCAGAAACCGTATTGATGAAATTCTCATGTCCGTGAACGGAACACTGTCAGAACACCAAAAGGCATTTTTAAGGATTCTCATGACTCATTACGATTCTTTAAAGAAACATCTTGCTGAAATTGAAACGAGTCTCGAGGAAGATATGGCTCCATTTGCCCTGCAGGTTGAGCAGTTGAATAGCATCTATGGAATAAGCACAACTGCTTCCTGTGCAATTATTGCTGAAATCGGTATTGATATGAAGCCGTTTAAAACTGCGGAACACATCTGCTCATGGGCCGGTTTGTGCCCAGGTAATAACGAAAGTGCTGGAAAACGAAAAAGCACCTCTGTTACAAAAGGCAATCCTTACATAAAAAGTATGCTCTGCGAAATTGCCTGGGTGATTGCAGGGAAACGCAACACTTATCTTTCGGCATGGTACTGGAGAATCAAACAGAAAAAAGGAGCCAAAAAAGCGATTGTCGCACTTGCCCGAAAACTTCTTGTCATCATCTACACAATGTTAAAACAAGGAACTCTATTTGACGAATCCTGTTTTGAAACAAGACGTAAGCACTGTGAACAAAAACAGCTTTCTCGTTATATACGGGAATTGGAAAAACATGGTTATCATGTGGAAGCTCAAAGCTAGCCTTTCTTAAATACGATCAATCTCTCACTACAGGCAGCCAATACTGTGACTGCTTTATAGTGATGCTTTCATAATTGTTGAAAACATTTGTTGTCAAGGTTCAGTTTTTGGCTACGAGTTTTATTTTCGTAGCAATGTGCATCAAACCAGGACATAAAGCCCCCGGCGAAGTCCTGCACAGGTCACGAACCACCGCCGCCCGGAGCGGATGCAGGACATCAGAAAAAGAGCAGCGTTTTTTACTGTTCTAAATAATTTATATTCGTGATCTGCGGTAAGTCCCGGAAGAACTCAGAAAAACCGCCGTCAGTGATATTATATTGGCGGTCTGATGTTGGAATCATGCGGCCATCTTTTATTTCCATACAGGAAAGTTGTAAATATCCCGGCCTTTTAGTGGATTTATGCAGAGCGTACCGCATAAAAGACACCGCCCCAGACTGACACCGCACCGGCGGCAAGTCGTACCAGATCAGCGGAACTGCACCGGAAGAAATAGCATCAAATACTTTTCTAGCGTCCTTTTCTGCCGATTCTTTAATTTTATCAACTTCGGAAAAATCGCCGCTTTTTATGGCATCAATAGTCTGTTTTGACGATGGTTTTATAATTCTATCTATCATATAAAAGCCCCTTTCTGGTTAGAAAAACAGGCGGGAAAGCCCGCCCGAAATTCGTTTATTTAGTCCAAACAATCCTAATTTCTTTTTACAAACTCGATTTCTGTATGATTTTCCCCGGTCACCTCGTTTACAAATGCCAAAATTCCGGTTCTTGTGAAATCAAAACGCGAAAAATCAAATCCCTTTTGCGCAAGCCTATATTCATAAGAGCGCCCGCAGCCCTCAGAGTCGTAGTATGTGCCGTCGACATGTAACGCGTTAGGTTGCACCACTGGGCACCTTTTTTTATTTGCGTCGCGTCTCTGGTAGCCGCCAAAATCTGCAACAACGTGCAGACCGTCCAGCGTGTCAAATTCTGCGCGAACTCTGCAATTCGGCACGTCTGAGCCGTTTCTGTAGCCTGTTCCCGTGCATCCGTATTCTACTAATGTTAATTTTTTCATGTTTTTTAATCCTCCTGATTTTTATTTTAAAAGGCCGCCGGGGAAATGCTCCCCGGTACGCTTGCCGGCCTAGTATGCTTTTTCTTTTGCGATTTCAGCAGCTATTATTTGCTGTTCGAGGAAATACCGCAAGCCACCGTCCCCAAAACGTTTCAAATAATATTCTGCCAGTTCTTCAGTTGTGAATTTTTCTAAAGCCGTGCCAACATCAGAATAAATTCCAAAATATGTATTTTCCCGTTCTGAAATTGCCCGATCAATTTCATTTTTGGGCTTTTCTGGCTCTCGTGGTTCAACAACCACGAGCCGATCAGCCCCCATTTTACGGGGATTGATTTCACCGCTCTCAAAACTTCTAAGCATGAAAGTAATAGTTTTTCCGGTTTTACTCGGGTTAATTTCAACTACTTCTGATTTATAGCCGAAGTTCCACACGATAACATCACCGATTTTTAAATTTTTAGTCGGGATTCCTGCCCGGTGCCCGGATATTCCTTGCAATTTAACTGTATTTGCCATAGTTTCACGCCTCCTTTAAAATGTTCAAAATCTTTTTGCAAGCTGTAATATATTTATCGGTCAGCACTTCATTTTTGAAGTGCTCGCCGCGTGCCCGGGATTCGAGCCAATCAGCAACGCCGGCGCGGTTGCTTCTCAGTTCTTCTAAAAACTCATCGTATGAGGAAAAATCCTCATTTTTGATAAGTTCCGGGACATACGCCGCCAGTGCGTAAACACTCGAAAAATCAGCTTTCTTGTACCAGATACAGCCGCTCCACACTTTTTCAGTGGTTCCGTCACATTCTGCGCACAGCTCTTTACAACCGTAGCACATTGAGTTATATTTCAGGCTTTCAATTGCCTGTTCTCTTTCTTTTCTTGTCTGCTCCTGTTCAGCAGTTAAAATTATTGTGTTTTTCATTTTCTCATTACCTCTCTTTTTTATTTTTTTGAAATCCGGCGGTTGCGTTGGGGCTACGGCTTGACCGCCGCCGAAGAGATCAATCTAAATAATTAACTTTAGATATACTGTATTCTGCTTTTAGTTTCTCAAAAGCGCGTTCTGTGACAATATAATAATTTATACTGTTTTCCGTTTTATCAAGGCGAATCCCGCGCCCTTTTAAATTCAATTCAGTTGTTAAAAACCAGTGATCACCGTAATAGCTCAGACTTGCGTCAATCTGACATTCTGGCTTTTCTTGCCCCATTTCCGGCGTGTACATATACAACCCGGGAGCGGCAACCGGGGTGGCTGTCTGGCTCTCTAATGTCTTTAATTTTTGACGCCCGATTCTACGAAGTGTCAGCAGTTCGGACTGTGTTATTTTGTTTTGCCTTGCTAATTCTTCAGCAGTTCCAAGGTAAAACTCTGTAGTTTTTGCAGTTCCAGAAACCTCGAAGAATTGTTTTAAGTTTATGAATCCGGTCGACTCCTGAACCGGGAAAGGGATTATTTTACACATTGATTTTTCTCCTTTTCTGTGATATTCTGTTTTTGCTGATATTTTAATGATTTACAATTTATACTGTGGGGGAATCCGGGCTTTTCGTCCGGATTCTTTTTTTTATGCCACCATTTTGTACAGAATCAGAAACTTTAATTCTTCATACTGCCGGGAGCTAATCCCGGCGAAGTCGTTCCCGATCAGGTCCAGGAGCTTCGCCAATTTTCTTTTTGTGTGGGCCTTTTCAATCTGCCCCAGATAGATGTTATATCTCATTTTTTTATTTCCTCCAGTCTAATAACAAGCCCTAACTCATTATTCTTGTTTGATCTTGTGATATAGAAATCAATCACTCGATCATCAAAATATTTTTTGCAGGTCTGAAGCATTTTCCCGCTCATTTCCCATTCTACAAGCTCGCTTTTTCTGCCTTTCTGGATTTCGAAGAAATCACAGTGCATTGTGTTGAATAAGTCTAAAAATTTAATCATGTTTTCCTCCGTTCCCCCGGCTCTATGTCTGGGTTGCTTGTTCTCTGCTGATGGTTATATAATACCAGATATAACGCACATATACAAGATGGTATAATGCATAAATAACGCACATATAAAACGCTTAAAACTGTATAATATGTATAACGCACATATAACTATTGACAATATAACGCACATACATTATAATAGAAGAAAAATTGAAGAGGAGGAACAGTAAATAATGGCAACTGATGCACAGAGAAAAGCGGTTAGAAACTATGAGAAAAACAATTATAGATTGAATATTGTCTTTCCTAAGGAAACAAAGGAGAGAATAGAAAACCTACATCTAAATAAAAGTAATAGTGCTTTTATTCGTGATACGGTTCTTGCAGAACTGGAAAGACTTGAAAAAATATTGAAATAACGCACATATACACTTGACATATAACACACATAGATGTATAATAAAGACAGTTAAAGAAAGCACATCAAATAGCCCCCACGAAGGGCAGGCAGGAGAAGAACATGAACATCAAAATTTATTGCAATTACGGTTGTTTATCAGCCGAAAAAAGAAACGTTTACACATACGGGGCACCAGAAGCCACGGCTACTTGCTGGGATGAAATCACAGTGGAAGCCCCGGAAGGTTGGGAACCATATGAGAACTACATGGGCGAGTTGATGGTGACAGCTCCATGGGGAACGAATTACACCATTAACGAGGTACTGGAAGGAAATGAAAAGCCGTGTTTTTCGGCTTATGACGGAAATAGAAAACTGCATAGAACTTTTCTGAAAACGGTAGAAGATTAAGGAGGAAATCAGCATGAAATTAAATACATTATCCTACGTCCTCGGAACAGAGGACACAATTGAAACTGGTAAAGAATATTTCTTCGGTCAGCTCTGGGACGGAAACGGAGATGGGGAAGAACTGTTGGAGTCTGGAGCGATCGCCGTATATCAGGATGGCGAGGAATACATCGTTGACTTCGAGATTCTGGAATCTGCGGAGGATATTCTGCAAACCCGGGTTAAGGTTATCGGGATTAATTAACAGGAGAAAAGAAAAATGATTAAGAGAGTAAAACTTGAAACCATTTACAAAATGGCTAAAGAAGATAACGAGAAAATAGAAAAATGCAAAACTTTCCCAGACGGATGGGATAAAATAGTCTATGACTATTATAATAAACTTTCAAAAGACTCATACGACGTTGAAATGTTTATGGATTTTTTGAGCGGTGAAGATTCGCCGCTAGAAATGGCGTACGCATACAGAAGAAATATGTATATCATGTTGTATACAATGAATGCAACAGATACAATGGCATTTGTAGACGGCGAATATGATATATTTTACATCGTATCAAAAGACGGTGATGATTATAACAGCTGGGAGTGGTGTTTCACAAACAATATTGACCCGATCAAATACAGGGGTGACGACGGAGACGAACCGGTCCCGGAATGGCTCATAAAAAAATACGAAGAACAGATAAGGGAGGAATAAAAATGGCAGTTACGAGATCATGGAAAGTATGCGGAAATTATGGCGGCCACCGGTTAAAAGAAAGCTTCTCACCGTCAAGAAAATACGATTGGAGCAGCAAAGAGGACGGCGTGAGAATTGTCGAGATAGAGAACGCCGACAAGACCGGATCAAATCTTTATTCGATTATCAGAATAACAAGAGATACCTCCGAATTATGTGAACGTGAATTTAACGGTCAGTTAAGCGATGGAATTTTTGAAAACTGTCGTACCGGAAACATTGAAGAACTTGCATAATTACGAACAATGATATAAAATATAAACAGCGCATAAACGGGAGTGATGTTTGAGAATGATGTAAATTTAGTTCCGTAAACGCAAAAATAAGCCCCTGAGAGATAATCCCGGGGGCTTTTGTTGTCTTATTTTGGCGGCGTAACGAGTGAGGGGGAACAACCCCGCCGCCGAAGTTGTTAAAATACATTTATCACAAAACTGTTGAAGTTGTCAAGCAAATTTTTTTATTTTGGGACTTGATTTTTAAAACCGATGCGGATAAAATAAAATCAACGACAGGCGACGGAACTCAGGAGGGGAGCGACAGCCAGAGCGCGAAAAGAATAAGAATTTAGCAGCCAGATCACGCCGGACAAGGTGCCGGAAGGTCTGGCTTTTTGTGTTTAATAGCCGGAAAAATGACAGTATTACAATGTGTATAAATATATAATAACTGTCTATATAATCCCCTCCAAGATTCTAGAGACCTAGAGTTTATTAATATATATGCTATACAGTACTGTATAGATATATAGAGTTAATAAGAGTAATATAACAGTAAAAATAAAATTAAATAGGCTGTTGACAGTGATATAAAAGTATGATAAAACAGAATTAACAACTGAATAAGCCGAAAGGCAATAAGAATAATAAGACTATTTAAGACGATTAAAACCGTAGTAGACGGAAAGAAGAAAGGGATTTAGAAAGGTCCTGGAATGTATCTGCGAACGTGTTTTTGTCGTCTTTTTTTATTTCAATTTTTGGAGGTGATACAGTGAAAAAAAGTAATACAACAGTAACGGAACAGGGAATAGAAGTATACACTAGTACGATTAATTATTATGCTGATGAGTATGTTGATTCACTGCATGACCAAGAAGAAATATATAAGCCAAACAGTAATCAGTTCACTGGTATGATTAAGTATATAAATAAACACGTTGGATTTAACAGAAATATACTTGAGAGCATAACAGTACTTAATGAGATATGGGAAGCTTATACAGAGTTAGTATATAAATATAATCAAAAGCCTACGATAGAAGAATATGCACTATTGATCGGAATTCACAGGGACACAATTTATTCATGGGCGAAAGGAGAGTGCAGAGCTGATGACTATTGTGAAAAGCTAAACCTCTCACGCTCCGACACGATTAAAAAATGGCAAGATGAATGCGCACTCGGACGATATAAAAGCGCAGCCTCCGGGAACGTTGGTGGCATATTCCTTTGTAAGGCTGTTGACGGCATGGCAGAGACGGCACCAGTACAGGCAAACCAGCGACAGGATAAACCACGGGAGAGCCTGGAACAGATCAAAGAAGAGTTTGGCGGGTTGCTGACAGGAGAGTGAGACAAGATAGGACGTATCAAGAACCTGGAAATGTACATAACCCACGGACAAACGGAACGAAAACAAGGAAAATTAGTAGAAACTGTGCAATATATACAAATACAATTTGAATAATTATGCAATATGTACATTAATCTATATAAAAAACTGTTGTTTTTCTTATAGATGTAATATTCTGACAATTATCCGTTATATAGTTCTTCCTTGACCACTGCCGCAGGCCATTAAAGGTCAGCGTTAATCCAGGGAAGCGGGAACCCATGGGGCGGCGGGCTTCCCTGGTAGCGTCCGGCATGGATAACGGGAGGGGGTCTATATAAGCCCCAACGCACGCCGAGTAAGTACTCCGAGTTCCCAAAAAATTAAAAAAGCCTTCTCCAACAGCAAGGCTTAAAAATTCCCAAAAAAATAAAAAGAGCCCCTTGTCAGAAAGGCGAAATAATGAAACAGATCGTAAATAATGACGGATATCTGAGATCAGCGTTAATGGATGTAGCTAATCAGCTTTTGAATATTTGTAATGAAACAGGAATCACGAACATTCAATTAACAACAGCATCTTGGGAAAACGATAAAGGCATTACACTTTTAGCAAAAACCGGAGATAAACCGATTCTTTCAGTAAAAATGGATACTGCCTATGAAAAAAGAATAACTCTCAGGGTGAATCAATCAGAATCCGGATCACATATCAGCTAGAGCGAAAACTTATAGCCGAAAAGAACCGAACCGGCAAAAGCGTATCGCAGATCACAAGGGAAGCCCTGGCAGAATATTTTCGGAGAATGTAGGCAAATGTCGATACTTGAAAAATTTTTAAAAAATAAAAAAGGCGGTTTTGCCCTTCAGGATGAAAATTATCATCCGCTTGAAAAACCTTTAATGCATGACAAGGTGTATGAATATCATCACAAGAAAGCTGTTCTGGAAAATGGAATGTTGTACGATACAGAAACGGCAAAAAGGATTTTTGCGGACGAATCAAGCAGGGAATATATCTCGCTTGGAGTAAGCACACAAAGGGTTTATTTCTTAACTCCGAATAGGCATTGGTTCTCAGCTGAAGAGAAAATCGAAACTGAAAGTGGAATAACTGATGTTGGCGAATATCGTATACAGGTTACTAAAACAATTTTTGCGTATAGCAATCTGCGAATGGAAAACACACACAGGGTCAAAGATCTGATTGGCAAAAACGATTATGAATTGTACAAAAAGTATTTTGGAGAGGCAGAAGAAGCATGATTTCAGAAGAATACAGTGAACGCTTCGATGAACTTCGAAAGAACCGAGTCGAGGTAAGCTATCATAAATACGGTCCTGCCAGGAAGAATTTTAAAACCGGGAACGTGCAGGCACTCCCGTCCATGGAACGATGTATTGAGAAATATAATTCCACCGGAAACACGGAATATCTCGTGGATGCGGCAAATTACCTTATGTTTGAGTTCATGTACCCACAACACCCTAAAGCACACTTTAAAGCCACAGACAGCAAGGATAGCGCCGGGATAGTCGGGATTAGCGTGAAAGAAATGGAGGACTTGAAGAATGAGCAATACTAATTCTACAACTATTACGCACACGATAGCCATTTTAAGGAACGAACTTATGACACACGGAGAAGTTTATAATGGATTCAAAGCAAGCCTTAAAACAGCAATTGAGAAGTATTGCACCTGCGGTTTACCATTCGAACCAGAAGAAGAAACTGCCAGTAAGATTCTTGATTTCATGATCGGAGAGGAACAAAGAGAATGATTTTAGCAAAATTCGTAGCAGCCATGTTGGATATTGCATTTTTTACATTGGTCTTGGCATTCCTCATATCACAGGACGAAGCCGAAAAGAAAAGCAATCCAATAGCATCGGCAGTATTTATATTAATGGAAATATGTTTTGCAGTTAATGCAATCGTGATTTTTAGATTATAAGGAGGACACAAATAATGAAATTTTCAGAAGCATTTAAACTTATGAAACAGGGAGCCAAGGTAAAACTTCCGTCATGGGGTGGATATTGGTATTGGGACGCAGAAAAAGAAACAATTATGATTCAGTGCCGCCCACAGGATAGCGATACACAAGGAGAACTGCTTGATATTCGCCAGACTCAGAGAGTTGAATATACCACTATGAATATGCAGTCTGATGAATGGATTGTTGCAGACGAAACAAACTGCCCGGTGCTCGGCGGAGAATCAGAATTTTCTTTTGGAGATGCAATTAAGTACATGAAACGCGGACTCAAAGTTGCAAGAAAAGGCTGGAACGGAAAGAAGCAATACATTCAGCTTGCAACTAAAATCTCGTACAAAACTACTGATAATAAAATCGTAAATTGCGAACATGATGCAATCGGGAATAAAGCTATTGCTTTTGTCGGAACGTCTGGTGTTCAGATGGGATGGGTCGCATCTCAGGCAGATATGTTAGCAGAAGATTGGATTTTTGCAGAATAAGAGGAGAACCCAATGTGGTTAGCATTCACAATACAAATTCCCCTGTTCACCATACTGATTGAACGGGTGAAAATACAAGAAAATCAGAAACCTGCCGTTCTCAGGTTAGGGAAAGCCTTTGAATCTGACAGGTCGAGGCATCCAGAGTAGCTTAGGTCTGCGTTGGTGAAACTCAATGGAATATAATATAATTTTTTCCCACCCATTGCAAAGTAACTGGCGCGGACTTAACAATATTAATAGCTATGATGCTTTCTAAAACCACCAGAATATATCACATTTCCGGGAACGCCAACCCGGAAAGCAATGGGCTATCGCCAAGCGGTAAGGCTCAGCACTTTGACTGCTGAATTCGTGGGTTCGAATCCCACTAGCCTAGTTAGCTATATCATTGGCATGATATAGTTCCTCTGAAATACCATCTATCCCATCAGGGGATGAATAAAGGGGCTTCAAACGTCCCGGATGGTTTCCACATTTTGTGGAGCAGCGGACCCTTTGTTGCGACTGCGAGGGCAAGAATCGCAACAGCAGAGGAAGTTACTCTTGAACTGCAATAACCCTCTGCTTAGGAAACTTAGTTCAGTTGGCAGAACGGTCGGCTCATAACCGACAAGCCACAGGTTCGAGTCCTGTAGTTTCCATTTCTTCCATATGCTGTCTATCCGTTTTATAGGCAGAAAAAACTGTTGAATGAGTGTATGTGGATTGTTTTCATGAAAGGTGTGTAACGGCACAGCCTGTTCGATGAAGATAATTCCCCGTTCGACACAGTCTCTGAGTTAAATTGTCGTCAATAGGTGCACGTTGAGGACAGGAAGTTTTCAAGAGACATATAAAAGATTTCGTCGTTATACACAATGACATGAATATCCAAATCCGAAACAACTCCGTGGGGCTGGCACGGCAGAAAACAGCCTAGTGGAAAGCATAACACGATAAACCTATTGCTAACCCGGGGCTTCCGGGTTCTGGGAGAACAATACCATAATGGGGCAGAGGGCTGATTAACAGTACCAGGGCGGTTCAACTCCGCATTCTCCCATTCGCAGGGTAGAGAAGAGGAATCTCACAAGGCTCATATCCTTGAGAACGGCGGTTCGAATCCGTCTCCTGCAACTTAATCCGCTTAGAGTTAAGCTGTTTGTATACAGGCGGTCTATGTCTCAGGTGGATTTACGCTATAGCAAAAGAAGTGAAATTCAGCCCAGACATTATCTGACCGTTATAGGCGGTACGGAATGTAGCTCAGTGGTAGAGCAATGGCATTGTAAGCTATGCGCCGCAGGTTCGATTCCTACCTTTCCGATTCCAATGAACTGCAATCATTGGAATATTTTTCTCTTACTTCGTTCGGTTCCAGTGTTTCTCTTTGGGAGATTTATGCCGTTCAAGTCGGCACACTGGACTTTTTTTAAATTTAAAAGCAGGAGGATGAACGTTGAAAGAAAAAACCGGAATATTATATATAGCCGTAAACCATGAGGATTCCGAGTGGTTTTTGCATACATTAAAAAGTAGATTATTTGGTTCTACGAATGCGATATTAAATCGCAATGTTATGACATTAGAAACAAACAATTACATTGTCGAAACAATCACTTTATTTAATTATATATGGGACAGCCGATCATATCCGGCAGAAGCGTTTTTACTTAGTAGTAAGCCTTTTGAAACACAAATACCAAGAATCAAAATCCTGTCAAATGAATTTTCAAGAATAGAAACCAAATTAGCTATTAATGCAAAAGAAATCGACATGGAACAGCTTGTACATGCGCTAAATCATGATATTGTTCCGTATACGGAAAATCGTAGCATATGGGAGAGAAATTTAAAATGCAAATAGCAGGAAAAGAAATTAAAGACGAATGTTCTAAATGCGGAAATATCCTTGAATGCGAATTGTTCCGTCAAGGACATGGAATAAAGCAGGAACGTGAGAATATAGCAAAGATGATCGAATGCCAGATGAAGCACAGGGAGGAAAGAGAGAAATGAACGAACTGAAAGTATTGGATTCCGGAAAAGTGATTTACCATAGACGGATTGTACAGATGGGACGGGAGTTTATTCTTGATCTATTTGAAAAGACAGCGTAATTGAAAGGGGAGATTTCCATGTTTAATAAATTTTTTAATCTATACATAAGATACAAGACCAAAAATCTCAAAGCAATTCCGTTGTTCGTAATGACATTTAACTGGAAGAAATTTCAGAAAGACGGTAAAAAGGATAGTTGTTTATTATATGTATTGCATCCAGATATCGCAAATGATTTGGTTTTACGCAAAAAACTGTCTGAATGTGTAGATTATATTCGTGATAACTACAATATGGAAATATTTACAAAAATTTAGCGGGAGGGAATCAGATGCAAATAGGAGATTTAGAAAAATGGAGCATAGATCAACTCAAAATTGAAGTTGTTCGGTTGTCGACAGCGTGTGAGAAAAAACAACATGAAATTTTAGATAAAAACAATAAAATCAATGATCTTCAGGCTAAACTGGATAAAATGTGCGATTACAACGATTACTTAAAAAAGCAGGTGAGTGAAAAGGCAGATACACCATTTTATGACGAATCTGCAGAAATCGCAAAATATCACAGACAGCATCAGGATGATTGCACTACGATTAATCAGTTGCATACAACACTTGACGTTCTGATTGACCGATATGCAAACCTGAGAAAGATTCATGGGGTGAGTTGATATTATGGATAATCAAATTACTGTTAGTCGATTATTAAACATACTTGATAAACTTTCAATGGATGGCTTTGGAGATATGCCTATATTTTTAGGTGAGAAATATCCATTGCTAGAAGATTCTATATCTATTTCACAATATGAAAACAAGTTTCGGATTAGAAATAGATATTATGATGAAAAAATGACAGAAGCAATTAGAAAAGCAGTTTATGGTCTGGACTCTGTATGCAGAACATACATAACAGACTGTTACGCAGCAGGCGAAAAGATAGGAGAATAAGCAAATATGCTTTTAGTTCATACAGGCTCAGACATTGATTTCCTCGACACCACATACAATATCGAGGGAGAATGCCATCGAATGAATATTCCGACTAGGTTCTATCCAGACAGACGCTTGCTTCTGGCAGGGAATACGACTGTAATATACAACAAAACGGGAAATCTTTCTAAAACATGGAAATCAGATTACATCGGGGACAATTATTTGACGATTTTGACATTGATCAGAAAGGACAATGGTAAATGAGCATTAAAACAGCACTTGAATCAGAGGGAGTAGACTTCTCTGAATATATGAATATACCCGAGCCATGGGACGGCTCAGCACAAATTAAAACAGTAAACGGCGAGAAATGGGTGTCATGCCCTTATTGCGGAAAAAGAGCATTGAAAATACTTCCTACCACAAAAATTCATCGGATGCCGTACAAATGTAAGGGAAGCAACTGTAAGAAAGAGTTTATGGTGAATGTATGAATAAAAAAAGAATCAAATGCTTTCTGACAGGCGGATGCAAGTTCAAAAGTTCAGATACAGAATCAAAATGTGACGATAAAGAAAAGACTTGCACTATTACGGAAACTTGCTACAAATGTGGTAAAAAATATACAGCCATATTTACTTATAAACAGTTAGGGATTCCAGATTGAGGTGAATGCATGACTTTAACAGAATATGTACCTGTACAAATTATAGAAACAGGCGAAGAAGTAAAAGCGCGGATTGAAATTGATCCATTAGAAAAAGAAGTTACATATATTAAACTCCAATTTCAAAAAATATGTAATTGGGATACATGCCTTATTAAAATTGGTTCAAAAATAATTCCATTTGATCTCATAAACGCAGAAAAAGACGTACCGCCTAAAATAACACTAGAATGCAAAGAAGAACTGCCTTATTCAGAATGGATGTTAATAATTAATAATGCATTACGAGGAATCACAATAGAACAAGCTGTATCAGAATGGTCTGATATATACAACCAGAAACCAATCGAAAAAGATTATCTTACAGATGACCAGAAACACAGGATACATAAATTGTTGCTGAAAGAAATTGATATATATTTTCGTTCTAATAAAACCAATATGTCGTGTTCTGATTTTATCGCAATTCAAGAAATTATTATTAAAGTGCTGGAAGGAGAATAGATCATATATAATCCAGCCCAAACTTGATGAAACTCAATTCACACTCGAATAACAATCAGAGAGCCAGAAAGGAGCGCCATTATGAGTGACTTAAAGATATTTACAGAAAACATCGAACCAGAAGCATTAAATCAGATTTACACATTAATAAAACAGCCTGCATTTTCTGAATGTAAAGTACGAATCATGCCAGATGTCCATGCAGGATCAGGATGTGTAATTGGTTTTACTGCTGATCTTGGAGACAAAGTAATTCCAAACATTGTTGGCGTAGACATTGGATGTGGAATGCTTACAACACAAATTCCTACCGATGTGGGGACAATAGATTTAAAAAAACTTGACGAAGTAATAAGAAACAATGTTCCGGCAGGAAGAAATGTACGTGACGAAATCATAAATTTTGAAGAATTAGAAGAACTTCACTGCTTCCATCAGCTTAAAAATATCGAATGGATTTGCAAGAGCCTTGGTACGCTTGGGGGCGGAAATCATTTTATTGAAGTTGACACTGATTCAAAAGGGGTAAATTATCTTGTGATTCACACTGGAAGTCGCAACCTTGGAAAACAAGTAGCTGAAATATATCAGAAAATTGCCATAGAAGATATGCAAGGCACAGATAAACTTGAAGCTGAAATACAAAAATTAGTAAAAGAATACAAGCATTCTGGCAGGCACAAGGAAATCCAAAATGGTATTGATGAATTAAAACGAAAATGGAAGCCGGTCAAACTAGGTATTCCAAAAGAATTATGTTACCTGACGGGAGAACATAGAAAACAATATCTGCATGATATGAAAATCTGTCAAGAATTTGCAAGAATAAACAGACGATGCATACAGAGTGCTATATTTTACACTATGAATTGGACGCTCCAAAGAAACACATGGTTTGATACAATTCATAATTATATTGACCACGATACAAACATTGTTCGTAAAGGCGCAATATCAGCTAGACATGGCGAAAAAGTTCTTATCCCAATGAATATGCGAGATGGATGTATTATTGCAGTTGGAAAAGGAAACGATGATTGGAACTGTTCGGCCCCGCATGGTGCAGGACGCATTATGAGCCGATCAAAAGCAAAAGAAAACATCTCGTTAGAAGAATTTAAGGAGTCTATGGATGGGATATACACAACATCCGTTCAGAAATCCACAATTGATGAAAGCCCTATGGCCTACAAACCACCGCAAGAAATTATTGATAATATCAAAGATACTGTAGAAATAGTTGATATTATCAAACCTATATATAACTTTAAAGCAAGTGAATAACTAGTCAAAGAGCCACATGAGAGCCAGACTAAATCCTAAGGAGAAAGGAGGTCTGGCTCTATTTTTATGCAAAAAATTATTGAAGAATCGCCGGAATGGTATGTGATGATCGGAGATAACATCATCAACAGTAATCTAAGCCCGGAAACAAAGTGGAATAAGTTATATTCCCTTGTCTACTTAATGGATGAAAAACATTTTTTCAAAGAATACCCGAATTATCGCGAAAAAGGCATAGGATTAAGCAATATTGGAAAAGAAGCTGCGCTTAATCAGTTGCTTCAAACAGGTTCAAAAGAATTTGAAGACCTCTACTACAAATATCTTCTGTTCGAAGCCCGAAACTATCAGGTTGACAGTGGTCTACTGTATCTGGAAAAGAACAGAATCTTAAAAGAACGCTTCTATCAGCCAAGAAGAAATGTGTTCTTGAAGCACAATATCATCGGCTCTTTACAAGACTTGATGGATGATAAACTTGATATATTTGCACTGAGCGTACCACCCGGTTGCGGAAAATCTACTCTTGAAGATTTCTTTCTGTCTCTGGTAGGCGGGTGGTTTCCGAATGATTTCAACCTGTCCTCAGCGCACAGTAGTATTCTGACACGTTCACTTTATGATGGAGTTCTGGAAATCATCAATGATCCGGTTGAGTACACATGGCATGAGATTTTTCCAAATGTAGAAATACAGGGAACAAATGCAAAGGAAACTACGGTCAATCTCGAAAGAAACGGACGATTTAAGACTTGGACGTTCCGTTCAATTGATGGTTCTCTGACTGGTGCGACCCGATGCAACCGATTCCTTACCGCCGACGACCTTGTGTCTGGAATTGAAGAAGCACTGAACAAGAATCGACTGGACACCTTATGGACAAAAGTAGTAAATGATTTGCGCTCTCGTAGACTTGAAGGGTGCAAAGAATTTTATATTGCTACCAGATGGTCAGTGCATGACCCTATCGGAAAGCTACAGCAGTTATACGCCGGGAACCCTAGAGCAAGGTTTATAGCAGTACCGGCACTTGACGAGAATGGCAAAAGCAATTTTTTATTCACAGTAAATGGATTCTCTGAGAAGTATTTCAACGATGCTAAAGAGTCCATGGACGAAATCTCTTATAACTGTCTTTATCAGCAACAACCGGTAGAACGTGAAGGATTATTGCTTCCGCCAGATAAGCTAAAAAGATTTTTCTTTGGCAAAGAAGACGTTCCCGACGGATGCACGGACGAATACACAATTATACCAGACAGAGAAGCAGATGCGATATGGGCAGTATGTGATACAAAAGATAAAGGTACAGATTTTGAATCATTACCTATTGCATATCAATATGGGGATAAATTTTTTATCCCGGACGTTGTTTTCGATGATACCACAGATTACGACATCCTGGACAGAAAGACTGCTGATATCTTGATAAAACACAATCCGCATAAAATCAGATTCGAGTCAAATAACGTAGGAAATCGTGTTGCACACAACATTCAAAAGATAATCTCAGGGAAATGCCGAGCGGATATCGAAACAAGACCTACGCAAGCAAATAAAGAGACAAAAATTCTCGTAAACTCTGATTACATATCAAAACATTTTTATTTTTTACATCCGAGCCAGTATAAACCAAAATCCGACTACGGATTATTTATGGGAAATGTGACCACATATACCACAAGGGCAAAAGTATCTCATGATGATGGCCCGGACAGCTTGGCGATGATGGCAGAGTACGTGCAGAATCCATTAGGCGGAAAAGCAACTGCAATGCGCAATCCATTTTGGGGAAGGAGATAGTATGACAACAAGAGAATATTTAGGGCAAATTCAGAAATATGACAAGCTTATTAAAAATAAAAAATACGAAGAAGAACATTTAAGAAGTCTTGCTCTTGGGCTTAAATCGTTCTCATATGGTGAAAAAGTTCAGTCTACTCCGAATCCCAATCAAATGACCGATGCCGTAAGCGAACTTGTTGACATTCAAACAGAAATCAAAAAAATGGTTATTGAATACACAAAGAAAAAGCAAGACATTATTGAAACAATAGACAAGGTGAGCGATATCAATTCAGATTTGTATGATCTGCTGTTTAGGCGATATGTAAAAGATGAAAGGCTTGAAATGATTGCCTGTGAAATGGGATATTCCTATTCTCATGTGAAATTATTGCATTCGAAAGCACTGAATATCGTCAAAAACATTAAGAATTTTGAAAGTTAATACCTGATAATACTGAATAATACCTGCATATATTATATAATATAAGCTGTAAAATAAGCACCGGGAAGAACCCTTGGTGCTTTTTTCATGCAGAAAAATAGGAGGACAGGCAGTGGGGAGAAACAAAATAAATTTTGTTGACCTATGCCAAGGCGAGTTTGGCAGAAAAACTGCCTATACTGGCGTAGACCAGATTACTCCCCAGAACGTGGCACAGGTCCTTTCTGATACAATCGGAATCCATAACAGGAATAGAACCCTGATGGATTATCTTTACAGATATTACAAAGGCGATCAGCCAATTTTATATCGTGAAAAACTTGTTCGCCCAGAGGTCAACAATAAAGTTGTTGAGAATCATGCCCTTGAAACAGTCAAATTCAAGGCAGGGCAGATATACGGAGAACCTATTCAGTATGTCTGTAAGAAGAAAAAAGCGAGTGAAAAAACAAACGAACAAGTTGATAGGCTCAATGATTATCTGGACGAAGCCAATTCAGACGCCAGAAATATTCAACTTGGGATATACCAGAGTGCAGTAGGAACTGCATATAAAGCAATCCTGAGAGAGGATGAATGGACAAAGGATGGAGACTTACCGCCTTTCAGAATATTTATTCCATCACCGCAGGATGTATATATTGTTTATTCAAGCGTTACTGGTAAACCAGTGCTTTCCGTCCAGATTTTAAAAGGCGAGGACAATCAGCAATATTATCAGTGTTATTCTTCCAGGCAGTATTTCAAAATACAAAATGGAGCGGTAACAGAATCTGGAATCAATGGTTTTGGTGGTATTCCTATCATTGAATATCCGAATAATCACGACAGACTTTCCGACATCGAAATTGCGATTACAATGTATGATGCAATCAATAAGTATCAATCTGACAGACTGAATGGGGTTGAACAATTCGTACAAGCTCTGATGAAATTCAAAAACTGTGAGATTGACGAAGCAGAATTTGTAAAAATGATAAAACTCGGTGCTGTATCTGTAAAAGACGTCGGGAATGGAACGCAATCAGATGTTGATTTAATGACTGCTGAACTAAATCAGTCAGAGAGCCAGGTTGCTAAAGATGATATTTACAATAATATGCTGATTGTAGAAGCGATGCCGAATCGACAGAGCAATACGGGCGGAGACACAGGCAATGCAGTGTATCTGAGAAATGGTTGGGATTTTGCAGAACGAGACGCAAAATTGGTAGAAGCGTTCACAAAAGAAGCTGAAAAGGCATCTGCCAGAATCATTTTGAATATCATTCGAAAAACCTCAATGGATGTAAATATTTCAACCAGAGATTTTGATGTAAAAATCACTAGAAACCCGACTGATAATATGCTTGTTAAAGCGCAAGCACTTGATTATCTGTTTAAAAATAAAATTCATCCGCTTATTGCGCTGATTACTTGCGGATTATTTAGTGATCCGCAAAAAGTATATGAAATGAGTTTACCATATCTTGGAACTATTTACCCGGAATTGGCAGACCCGGACTCAGAAATGCAAAAAGCGAAAGATTTGCTGAATGGCTTTAATAAGGATGTGATTTCAGAATGAGTGTTTCATCATATGATGAGCTAAATATCAGACCTGACAACCGCAGGAGCGAACCGTATAAAGAATATTTCAGCAAAATGTCGATATCAGACAAAGAAAAACAAGAAAGGATAGCTTTTTCCGAACAAATGGAAGAAGTTGTCCTTTATATTTTGGCACTGATAGAAACAACCATAGAAAGCGGAGAAACGAAACGAGAATACATCCAAACTCAATTTTATGACAAATATCTGGATGTAATTGCTTCGTATATGCTTATAGATACATATATCAAGCAATATGCCGTTGATATAACAAAGCAAATTATTGATACAACATTCGAAAGACTTTCTTCTGAAGATAAAAGCATTACTGATGATTATTACCTGTCAAATGACCGGGCAATGTTTATTTCAGAGTGCGAAGCTAATTCAATACTGAACTACAGACAGTATTCAAAAGCTGTGAAATCAGGAAAGACGAAAAAGAAATGGATTGACGTAGGAGACAAAAGAGAACGAAAGACACACCTCGAGGTCGGAGGAACCACGCTTTCGATTGGTGAGCCGTTCTCGGTTGGAGATAGCTTGCTACAATTTCCCAAAGATACCTCATTAGGAGCTTCGGCAGACGAGATTGTGAATTGCCGGTGCTCAATTCAATACAGTTAATTTAGAGACGAGTAAAATCGTCTCTTTTTTATTAAAAAAATATGCACCCCGATAGCGTAATCATGGGAGACACCTTGAGCTGAGCGAACAGCGTAAAAAAGCGTATTGGTGACAGGAGATTTCAATGACAAGAGAAGATGTTAAAAGGATTTTTCCAGATGCAACCGATGACCAGATTACTTCTTTTCTGAATCAGTCAAATTCTGATGTAGCTAAAGAGAAAGCAAAAGCCCAGAAAGTAAAAGAACAGGCTGATAAAGCAGAAACACTGGAAAAAGAACTGGAAGAATTAAAAAAACAGAACATGACTGAAGCTGAAAAAGCAGAACTGGAACGTCAGAAAGAAAAAGCTGCAAACGAAAAAAGAATTTCTGACCTTGAATCTGCACTTGCAACTTCCCAAAAAGAAGCTCTGACAGGCAAAATTACTTCTATTTTTGCAAACGCAGGAATGAAAGGAGATGCCTATGCGGGAGCAATCAAAGCATTTTCAAATATGAATGCGGAGGATGCTCTTAAAGAAGCCCAGACATTTGTCGATGGAATTTCCGTAGAAAATAAAAACGCTCTTGATACCGCAAAAGCCGCATGGGAAAAAGAAGCCCTTGAAAAGACACCTAATCCGGGTGGCGGTAAATCTGGTGGAGAACCAGAAAAGAAAAGCGAAGCATCTGAATATGCAAAAGCGTACTCAGCAAAAATGTGTCCAGAAAATAAACCGGCAGACGATAATGCCCCAGTAAATATTTAAGAAAAGGAGATTTAGATTATGGCTTTTATGAAAACAGAGCAGTACGAATCCACACCTAATATTCTCGAATCCGAGGTAGGACTGGTACTTAAAACCTATACAGCAGAACAGACAAATGCTGAAACCGTTGGAACTAAGAAGATTATCAAAGCAGGTTCTGTATATCCGACAAACGCAACTGGTGCTAAAGGCATCGTGTTTGAAGATGTTGATATGACAGACGATGCTAAGAGACCGATTTCCGTTATTGTTGCAGGACGTGTTCTTGAAAAAAGACTTCCGGTAACAGTAGAAACCACTGCAAAAACAGAGCTTGAAAAAGCAGGTATCGTTTTTGTGACTACTACAGACCCAGAATTTTAAGGAGGTACAGCAGATGCCATTTAATATTTTAGAATCAATCACACCGGAAGAAAGACTTAACTTTTCTCAGGATTTCAGCGTAAAAAGGCCGGGCATTCTTGACACCATCTTCCCGGATGTCAAAACACAGTTCCTGAAAGCTGAATACTACAGACTTATGGCTGGACAGAGACTTCCAGAGGTAGCATTCGTTCATGCACTTGATACTGAAGCAGAAATCGGAACAAGACCGGGCTTCGAAAAAGTCCTGACTGAAAAGCTCTTTATTAAGAGAAAAATCAATCAGTCTGAGAGATTACAGCAGGCAATTGAAAATGGTGTGCCGGATGATGAGAATTTAAAGAAATTTGTATTTGATGATGCAGCTAATCTGTTTGAAGGAGTTGTTGCTAGAGCAAATGTCATGAAAGGCCAATTTCTTAGCACAGGTGTTGTAAAAATTAAAGAAAACAATGTGGATATGAGCATTGATTATGGTGTTCCGTCCGATGCAAAAGTAGAAATGACAGACTGGTCTAAACCAGATGCAGATATCATGGGTGATATCCAGAAGATGGTCGCTATTGCAGAAGATAATGGATTTGTGGCAAACAAAGCCCTGACATCACTTAAAATGATTAACTACATGAGAAACAACACTGCAATGCAGACCGCAGCTTTAGGAGCAGCTAACAAACGTCTTCTGACCAAACAGGAACTCGCTAATCTGCTTATGCAGGAATACGGAATCACAATTGATCGTTGCGACGAGAAATTCAGATTCAGAAAAGCGGATGGTTCTCTCAAAACAGGAAGATACTTCAAAGAAGATGTATTCACACTGTATGAAGCAGAGCCGAACGGTTCATTTGGTACTGGACTCTGGGGCGTAACGCCAGAGGAACTTGAATACAGACAGTTTATTCAGGAAGAAAATCGCTCCTTCGTAACACTGTCCATGTGGGCTACACAAGACCCAGTTGCAGTTTGGACTAAAGCATCAGGTATGTTTGTTCCAGTAGCAGCAAAAGCTAATGGCGGTATCGTAATCGGTACCAAAGCGGGGGAATAAACGGGCATAGTCTCGACAAGAACAGCCAGTCACCATCTGTAGCAAGTGTTAATGATGCTTCAAAACACAAGTATACAGAAAGCGAGTTGTCAAGCATGACAGTAGTTCAACTGAAACAGCTCGCAAGTGACAATGGCTATGCCCTGACATCGACAAATAAGGCTGGTATTATCTCTGAAATTTTATCTCAGCAAGGGTAGGTGATCTTAAATGAACGAGCAGCTTGTGAAAGATCTGAAAGAGTATCTATCCGATGATGCGGAAACTGACGGTATGATTTCTTTGTCTGTGAAGCGTGCAATTCGTTCGTTCAAAAAGAAACGCAACTATCCGTCTGGATATACAGATGAAAAAATCAATACCGATATGGAATACTGTTATGATTGCATATTTGATCTGGCTCTCTATTTCCTTGTGAAACAGGGAGCCGAGTTCCAAGATTCGCATTCTGAAAATTCAGTAAGTCGAAACTGGGAATCCGAAACAGAAATATATATCAATCATGGTGTTTTTCCATTTGCAGGAAGTTTAATTTAATAAGATGGTTGGGTCACGTGGCACAGTATTTTTGTCCTCCCGGAGTGCCGCTGGGTTGCTTATATTCAGTAGGGAAAAGCAAATGTTAAGGGAGTGAAGAAAGGAACTGGCGATGGGATGTGAACATGAATGTTTTAATGAACACCGCATAGAAGAACTGGAAAAGAATTTTCAGTTGATGCAAGAGAAGCAATCTGATCGTAGTAAAGAGTTTTATGAGCGTATCGGGGAACTGGAAAGAAAGACAGCATTAAGTGAGAATGACTTGAACCATATCAAGTCAACTGTGGATGAGATGAATAACAATATAAAGACTCTCATGGCAGTCCCGGGAAAGCGTTACGATACAATCATTGTATGTGTTATTACATCGATTGTCAGCGCAGTTATCGGTTTTATGTTAAGCGGTATTCTTCCAGTTTGATTCCACTTGTAAGGGAGGACGGTGGAAATATGAATTATACAGACTTTTCAGAAGATGAAAGAAAATTTTATTTAAAAGAAGCAGGCTTCGATTCCAGAGAAGAAAAACTGTTTCGATTACGGGCCTATGGCGAAAAGACACTATGGGAAGCATCTGAACTTATGGGGTATAGTCCAAGAACCATAGACCGAATTAATAAAAGAATAAAGAAGAAAATTTCTAAAGTTGCCCCGATGTACTGTCGGGGCTTTTCTTTGTATTGTGGCGAAAACGTGGCGAAATAGTGACGTTCAAAAACAGAGTTCCTTCCTATATAATATAATCATAGGAGAAAACACAATGATTATGTTAAGAAACCCTTACGAGGGTATATGGGAAAAGCATCGTTCTATAGATGATATGGATATGATTCTTGAATCCCGGACAGGAGGAACAGATTATGGCAGGTTATCCGTATTATCCGCAACAACCAATAATAAACAATCCATACGGACAGATACAGCCGTATCAGGACAGGCTGGCACAATTGCAGAATAATTACCAACAGGCAATGCCTTATGGTCAAATGCAGATGCAACAGTTACAGCCGGTTCCACAATCACCTATGCTTCAAGGACAGATGGTGGATGGAATTGATACTGTAAAGGCTAAAGATGTGGATATGTCCGGCAATCCTGTTTACTATCCAAAAACAGACGGAACTGAAATTTACAGAAAACAGCTTCAATCCGATGGAAGGAGCAGGATTTTTGTTTACCGACTCGTAAATCCAGATGAACAGCAATCTAAGCAAGATGAAAAGCAGATTGACATTGAAGCAATGTTTAATCAGCTTCGGAACGATGTTTGTTCGGAGATTTCTGAAATAAAGAGTATGTTTCCGACACAGATGTCGGGGACATCGGAACCTAAGCAGAACGGAGGTAGGCAGAGATGACATTCAATCCAAACGCCATGATGAAAAAACAATTTGAGAAAATGATTTCTCAGAGGTTCGGAAGTGTTGACAACATGATGAACGATATGAGTAAATTTGCAGGAAATAATCCAACATTGAAGAATGCGTTGGATTTATACAAAAAAGGTGATACAGACCAGTTGCATCAAATACAGCAAAATGTATTCAACGAAAAACATTTATCTCCAGATGGAATTATACAAAAATTCCTTGGATTATAACACTTCCCCACAATTGGGTGATTAAAAATCGCTACAATTCGGGACGACAGCCGCGGATGTCTCCTATTGTAAATAAAATTTAAGGAGACTAAAAACATGATGAATGGTTCAAATTACAGTCTTAGTGACATTGCTGCCGCTACAGGCTCTAATAATCGCGCCAATGATATGTGGGGCGGTGATGGCTTTTCACTTATCTGGCTCGTCCTGATCTTTGCCATCTTTGGATGGGGAGGCTTTGGCGGCTGGGGCGGCGGCTTCGGCGGCAATGGTGGAAACGGTGCAAATGGTGCTGGATTCCAAGGATGGGCCACACGTGCGGATATTAATGAGGGCTTTGCTCTTAACGATATTCAGAACGGTATCAGAGGTATTCAGCAGGGTATTTGCGACAGTACGTATGCACTCAACAATACCATGCAGAGTGGCTTCAACGGCGTGAACGTTGGAATGCTTCAGGGCTTCAATGGCGTTCAGCAGGCAATTAACGCTGATACAGTGGCTAATATGCAGAACACCAATGCATTACAGTCTCAGTTAGCAAATTGTTGCTGTGAAACAAGGGAAGCTATCCAGGGTATCAACTACAACATGGCTACCAACACTTGTGCTCTCCAGAACACAATGAATAACAATACAAGAGACCTTCTGGAAAACCAGAACAGTAATACAAGAGCAATCCTTGATTTCCTGACTCAGGATAAGATTGCAACATTACAGGCAGAAAATACTGATCTGAAACGTGCTGCATCTCAGGATCGCCAGTCTGCATTGCTTACAACTGCTATGGCTTCACAGACTCAGCAGTTAATCAATGCAATTAATCCGGCAGCCATCCCGGCATACGTTGTTCCTAATCCGAATACCTATTACGGCGGATGCGGATGCAACAGTGGATGCTGCTAAGTAACTCACCCTTAGAGGTTGACTAATTCTAAGAGGTGGGTTACGGCTCACCTCTTATTTTGATTGAGAGGTATAAAATATGAGTTGTAAAAATGTTTGTAAGCTCTGCAGTCATCTTGTGATAAGCCAGTCTGTTTCGTTTACAGGAGGCAATCTTGTAATCACACTTCCGGCAGGCAGTTACAACAATGGAGAAAAATATTGTATTGTTGTTGCACAAAGTATACCAGAAGCCACTACAATTACTGCTCCGGTAATGATTCAGATAGGAACAGGAACAACTTTGTATCCGCTAGAGAATCGTTGCTGCGCACAGGTTACGGCTTGCGGAATAAGAACCAGAACAAAGTACGCAACCAGAGTAGCTACAAGTGCAACTGGCGGAGTATTCAAGATGTTGGGAAATCCAGCTTGTAGTCCGAGTAACAATTTAACAGCAATTAATGGTACAGCCCCAACGACAGACACACCTGTTACACAGGCTGCCAGAAAGGGGGCAATGTAATGCATAAAGTTGCAATGGAAATGGGTAAATGGGCCATGGAGAAAGCTAAAGCACATGGCTTTGATAATCTCAGTGCTCAAGACTGGGACGATTTGAAAGACTGCATGGAAGCTGTAAAGTGTGCGATTTGCGCAGATAAAGATTACAGAATCGTAGAAGCTATGGACGAATGTGAACAGGAAGAGAAGTATCTTGGACGCATGGGATATGACAACTATCGTTACGCAAACGGCAGATTTGCACCAAAAGGCAGAGGAAGCCGAATGGGATATATGCCGTATCTCCATATGCAGGATGACGACTGGGTAAGTGAATATCCGAGCAATCCAGAGTTTGAACGTAATATGTACCGCATGGGCTATCATCCAGACCGTAGTGATATGAGAATGGACGGTATGAACAATAGGCAATCCAGATATGGTGAAACCTACGACAGATACAGCGAGAATCGCAGACATTACCATGATTCCAAAGACGCTGAGTCTAAGAGAAAAATGGATGATTCCATGAAAGAGTATACAGAAGATATCATCCGCAATATGAAAGAAATGTGGGATGATGCAGACGCATCAATCAGACAGCAGATGAAAACTGACTTGACACGTTTTATACAGCAGATGAATTGAATATGAAATGAGCTTTGCCCTTGTTACAGGAATGTAGCAGGGGCTTTTTAGTTGAGAAAAGGATGGTGGTAAGCCATGCTAAGACAATTTTACATGAACGGTGACCTATGGAGAGTGCAGTTTGTATCTCTGCACGACAGCGTGTTAATTGACCGTACAGGCAATAGGACGCTTGGAGTATCGGATTATTCCACCCGCATTATTTCAATCGCAAATAACCTGTATGGAGAACTTCTGAACCGTGTATTTATTCATGAGTTAGGGCATTGTGTGATGTTCAGCTATGGTCTATTACCAGAACTTCATCGTATGGTCAAAAAACGATACTGGGTAGATGCAGAGGAATTTGTATGCAATATTCTGGCAGACTATGGACAGTTTGTTATTGGCACGGCCAGAGATATCTTGGGAAACCAGTTCACATATGTGGCTCCTATCGGGGCAGAAAGGATGATTGCATAGATGGCAAAAGCAGAAAACACAATTATTTTTGATGGCATTCAGTACAATCCCGGTGATGAATTGCCGGATTTAGGCAGTTGGGTATGTACAGATGCAAAAGGTATGGTTCGTGATTACGAGGGGCTTTCAAAAGATGTATCAAAGCTCCCGCATTATGTACAGAGTGGTTCTTCGGCGCTGTGCCTTGATACTTCTGAATTATACGAATATCACAAACCTACCGATACATGGTACAAACTGTAAAGGAGAAGCGCATATGGCATTAACAGCAAAGAAAGTATATGCAATATTAAAACGCCAGATTTCCGATATGGAAGCTAAATTAAATAGCCCTGTAAGATACAGAGGTACAGTTGCGACCGCTGATTTGCTTCCATTAAATCCAGACATTGGCGATATGTACAATATCGAGTCTAAGTCGGTCTACGGCGAAGCAGGAATGAATGTGGCATGGAACGGCGTAGTTTGGGACACTATGGGCGCTCCAATTGATATGTCACTGTATCTCACAAAAGAAGAAGCAGAGACGGTAATACAAAGATTAGTTACGGAATATTTTGAAAAGAATCCAGTCAAGCCTGGAGCCACGACAGAACAGGCACAGCAGATCGAGCAGAACAAGACAGACATTGCTTCACTGAAAAAGGAAACTGGTTCACTAAAGGAAGATATATCCACCAAAATCACCAAATTCTACGCAAGTTCGCAAGGCGAAAATTATCTTGCCGATTCCGACAATGGCAAAATTATGGATATGATGCTGTATGGTAAGTCTGAGCAGAAACAGTATAGTGGGAAGAATTTGCTGAATGTTACATTCAAAACTGACACATACAGTGGTGTCACATTAACAAATAACGGAGATGGAACGTATACAATCGAGGGTACAAATAACAGTTCTGGCGAACTTATTTTTTCGTTAGTACGAACCGTAGATGAACAAAAAGCATTGTATAATTCATTAATTGGAAAAAAAGTCAAGTTTATTACAGAATCTGGTTCTACCATAAGTGGTTCGGTCGGAAGAATATGTTTTGTTCTCTATAACGAAACTGAAAAAAAATATTCTAATGAAACCTATAACGGAGGCGATGTTGCTGTTCCTACAGGGTACGATTTATCAGTTGTTGATATACATATATATGTTGGTCAGACTGTTCCAAAAACAATCATCAAACCAATGATAACCACTGACCTTACCGCCACCTACGATGATTTCGAACCATACACCGGCGGCAAGCCGTCCCCCTCGCCAGACTATCCACAGGAGATTAAGAGCGTGGTGAATCCGATTGTTAAAGTAGCAAATAAAGATGGAACACAATTTAAGACCGCTACCCTCCCCTACACATTAAATGCCATCCCTGTAAGCTCAGGCGGTAACGTCACAATTGATGGCCAGCAGTATATTGCAGATTATGTGGATGTGGAACGTGGGAAATTGGTAAAAAAAATAAAAGAAATTAGTAAAGATCCTATAGTATTAGTACGACCTACAAATAATCCAAGTAAAAAACGTTTTATATTAGGAAATAAATTTTTAAAAGCCGCTGATAATTTTAACAAATGGTCTTGCAAATGCTCTAATTTACAAACATTGGGAGTTGGCACGAGTGCAAGTTATGGTTGCGTTGAATCATGCGGAATTGACACAGGTGGAGATTTATTTGTGTATTATGAAGAAACAAGTGAATTTACCACAGCAGAAGAATTTAAAGCATGGTGGGGAAAAAGAGACATTCAGTTAATGGGAATTCTGGAAACACCAATCGAAATTGACCTCACCTCCGAAGAAATTGCCGCATTCAAAGCACTTGTAACATATTATCCAACCACAAATATATCTGTCAATTCCGAACAGCTTGACGGATATATAATATTCAATTATCCAATTTCAATGGAGAACGGTTGGAACTATGTAAAACAGCAGATAGGCGATACGAGAGATTATATCTATGACATGGACGCACGTGCTCAGGATACTGATTTACAGGCGGCAGAAGCCTATGTCAACAGCGAATATGCAGTAGCACTTACAGAATTGGAGGTATGATTATGTTATATAGAACATTACTAAAACTTAAAGAGAAAAACGGTCTGACAGATGATTTAAAGAACAAGATTGACGTATTTTTTGCAGTTGGGAGAATTACAGAGGAACAGTACAATGAGTTGATGGATGTTGGCAAGGAAGAAGAACCGAAAGCAGAAACTAATTAACTAAAGAGGGCTTTAGTTAAGCAATTCGCAAAATTACAAAAGAAAAGATAGAAAATCTCTCAATTCTTACAAAGGAAGAAAAAGATTATATTTTGAATTGATAAGTGAAAGGAGAACTATTATGGCAGTTGCACAAAATACAGTAATCATTGATGATGTAGAATACAAGCCTGGCGAACAGCTTCCGGAACTTGGCAGTATTCACCGAGTTTTCAAAGATGGTGGTAAACGTCATTATCAAGGACTTGCGAAAGACTCAGACAAGCTTCCTCTGTACGTTGCTAACAATTCATCATGTTTTATGACCGATACTGGAGAGTATTACAAATTTGATGAGAGTAAGAAATTGTGGTATAAACCTGATAAGATCGAACAAAGCAAAGTAACACCGATTGAAGTATATGGTGTTCTTGACGGAAAAATCCATCAGGTATCAGAGGACGTAGAGGGAATTGCAACACCACTTTTATACAAAGGTTCAGTATCAGACATTTCACAACTTCCGTTATCTCCTAAGATTGGATGGATGTATAACATATCTGAAAAATCTATTTATGGAGAGGCAGGCATGAATGTAGCGTGGACAGGAGAAATATGGGACACTCTTGGACCGGCTATTGATATGGCACCATACTTGAGAGAGGATTCCGAGATCATAACATCCTTGAAAACCAAAACGGAAAATCTGGAATCTGCGAATTACACCGACAGAGGTACATTAGCCGATACTGACGCCTTTCTGATTAATGACGGTGTAGGAATGAAAAAGAGTGTGCTGAGCAAGCTGTCAGATTTTGTCCTTAATAAAATTGCCGACAAAGTGTTTGCAAAGCTTCAGACGAATGACAAAACGATTCTGGGAGCGATTAATGAATTAAATAGTAATATTGGTGCAAATAACGCCGCAACTCACAATTCTATTTATCGCGGTAAAAACTTAGGTACACAGTTTACTGCGGAAATGTCTGCCAATATTAAGAACGGTACATTTAAAGATTTATATTGTGGTGACTACCTTGTAATCAATGGAACTACATATAGATTTATGGATTTCGATTATTTATACAAAACTGGTGGCACATCTTTAGATACTCATCACATCTTAGTAGTTCCTGATGCACCGATGTACAGTCATGTGATGAATGATACAAATACCACAGAGGGTGGTTATGTGGGTTCCAAGATGTATAAGTCTGGGCTTGATCAAGCTCTTGCAAAGATTAAGGTGGACTTCGGTGAAGCTCACATTGTTACTTATAGAAATTTATTAGTTAATACTGTCTCTAATGGTGCTCCTAGCAACTGGGCTTGGTATTCAAGACAGATTGACCTCATGAATGAAGAGATGGTTTATGGAACAAGAGCTTGGTCACAGGCTTCTCAGAATGGATTTGATACAGGCACAAATAAGTCTCAGTTAGCAGCATTCCAACATAATCACTCTCTTATCTCATCTTGCAGATCATGGTATTGGCTCAGGGCGGTTCGATCCTCTGCGTATTTCTGCGATGTGGGCGGCTTTGGTCTTGCGGACTACGCCGGTGCTTCTGGTTCTGGCGGGGTGCGCCCTTGCTTCCTTATTAGCTAAGTGTAGCGAAGCGAAACGCAGCGATCTTAAAT
>OGFK01000123.1_pt1 | contig 78170 bp, 68 predicted proteins | sample 1570931 | NCBI WGS metagenome assembly OGFK01 (sample SAMEA2581935, study PRJEB24529) | metagenome | biome: Human gut stool | place: China | collected 2011
GGCAAGCTGAATGCGAGATTTAAGGGAACGGAGAACCTTTTATCAGCAAGAGCCAGCTCTGCTCAGCAATATGAGCAGGGCTGTCGCAAGAATGAGCAGGTGCCATCCATATCGGAGAGCAGCCAGGACCCTTGGGACGGTATTTCTTCCATTGGACTTTTTGCTCCAGCCAATGCTCAGACCTTTGAGCCATTCCCAGAGGATGAATCAGTCAAGAAGAAAAAGAAGAAACGCAGAGGAGGCTTTAGCCTTTGATGCAAGTTACAAACCATTCAAACAACATAAGAAAGATGAAAGAAGAAATGTTAGAAGCCATCTACGGCACAGTTGAGAGATTGGAGCAAAAAGTCGATGAACTTTCTGCCTCACCAAAGAATACAGAGGCGGAAAGCACTCCGGCCTCTGTAAGTGTTGATACTAGCAAACTTGAAAAAGCTATTCTTGCTATGGCTGTAAAAGAAGGGGAAGCTATTGACAAATTGGTAAGATTAAGAGAAGCTATCTGCATTTTTACCGACCTTACCAAAAAAGAAGCAAGCAAAGATGAACAGCGAAGTAAACTCTTGTTTGATACTGTTAATCAGGTGAAACAAGAGCTGAATGCCACATCAAAAATTGTGCAGGACAAGCTTCACGCAATGGATAATATACCTCTGAAGAAAGTTGTGACTCATCGCTTCGAGCCAACTTCAAAGTATGTTCTTCTTTTCATTGGAGGCTTGGTTCTATCTCTTGTCATCTCTATTTGGGGCAACCTAACCCAATGGAGAGAGCATCAAGCTTGGGAGGTAGCAGACTTGAAATATCGGGCATTGAAGATGGTTCTTCCATCTGACGACCCCAATGTTCGATACATCGAAAAGAACTTTTCTGTATGCCCAAATAAAGAAGTTATTGAGAATGTGAGAAATCGTGTTACTGCTTATGAGGATTCTGTCCGCCACCATTATGAAATGATAGAAATAGCAGCTTATAAAGACAGCATTGCCAATCGCCTATTGCGAGAGTCTAAAGAGATTAAAAGTAATTTTGGCAATCGTTAAACAACGGAACTATTTGTAATTTAGAGGTGTATAATGCAATTCAACCTCCCATTATATAGCAGACTTTTCTATATAGTGGGAGGTTCTGATGTATCTCTTTTTCTATTTTTGCAACACTAATATAAGTGAATTCTTTGACTTGACAAAATCCTGAGCAACAAAAGTTGCTCCAGTACTTAAAAAAATCTTAAATTAAAAAGTTGCGGAATTTAGGGGGGACTGCATCTTTTCAGACAGTCTCCCCTAGCTTGTTTTTTTCAATCGTTTTGTGGAAGACGAAAATCAGCCTTTCTTTTTCCACGCCACTACATTGATGTAAACATCATTATAATCGTTGTCTGTCTGATCTTCTATGCAGATGTCTGTGACAGCTCCCGCCTTTCGGCCATTGGGGTCATTTATTAAGTGCGTGTTGGTACTCGCTAGCAATTTTGATGACATAGAGGAATCAACGTATACTCTCAGTTCATTTCCTTCGATTATAGCGTTGCCCTGTCCCAGCAATGTCAGGTTATGGCTTTTCGTGAAAGCCTTGGTATAGGTGGCATAAACCTTACCCGTATCGTCAAGGATTGTAACTTTCGTATCGTCACAGCATTGCGTGGTAACGGTCCAGCAGGCGAACATCCCCTTTTTCATTTCCCCGAGATAGAAAGGGTGATGAGCCGATGCAACTGTTGGTTGCTGATTGTCATTCTTTTTATTTTCCATTTTCTATAGTTGTTAGGATGGTTGATGATGTGAATACTTTCAGTTCATAGTTCATGGCGGTGTTGAATATCTCCACAGCCTTGTCCTCGTCTATTTTGTCACGGTACTGTTCCAGCATGTTCCCCATCTGGTAAGCACCGTTTGGCGTACCTCCGTTCCATTCTATCCAAAAACGGTAGAGGCTGTTTGTTGGCGTATAGCCATCGAGGAAGTTGGCTATCCAAGGCCACAGGTACTCGCAGGGCAGCATCACTACGCACATATAGGGCGAGGCAAGTGAGCCTGCCACGTATGCCTCATAGTCGGCATAGTCCTTGATGTCCGTGCCGGGTATCAGTCCCGAAGCCTCACGCAGATGCCACGTCTGATGGTACGTCTCGTTGTATTCGTCGTAGCTCTTTGCCTTTGCCTTGAAGAACTCACGCAATGTCTCATCCTGCGCACAAGTGGCGGCTGTGGCATAGTCATCACGCCCACGGAAGCAATAGTAGCCGTCCTGCACCATAAGCGAGCCGTAGGCGTTGGGGTCGAGCGTCCCGGCTGCGATGCCTTTGAAGTAATCGGTCTGCAACACCTGCACCGCCGTGTCGAGACTACCGTTCCACAACTTCCAGAAGAGCGAGTCGGCAGCAGGAACGTCCGATTTCAATGTTGTCAGCCTGCCCGTCAGTCGCGAGGCAGGAATGGCGAAAGTCCTCTTTCTGAGCCATTGATTCTTGAAATCATTCATAATTGTTTACGTTTAAAATTATTGAATGTGTCAGACGTGGACGGATACTCCGTCCACGCATGATTATTTATTTTGTTATATCAAAAGCTACATAATATTCTAGATTACGTTCTACTAAACTGTCATGACCACTTTTACCAGAATAATACCAGCATCGTCCATAATCAAAACAATAATAATCAGCTAAAGAATCTTTTATTAGCCCTGCATCACATAAAAGTTTAAATTCTGCAAAGGTGACGAGCCGTCCTCCGATAGCCTCTGCCTTTGTTGCGGCTGCCTCTTTGTTTTCAGCTCCCGATTGTTTGGTCTTGCAGACTACGATGGCAGAAGTGCCGGTAGAAGAGAAAACGATGCAGTCATAACTGCCGTGATCGTTGACAAGTGTGTAGTTATCATTAACATTAACATTCAGCAACTTACCTTCCTTGTTCGAAGTACTCCAGGTGGTATTGACATCTATAAAGAATTGCTGGTTGACCTTTGCGCCATACCGTCCTGTGATGTAAGTCTGATAGTTAGCTTGTACGGGTACATTACTTATCGTCTTTTTTTCTTCTTCATTGTGCTGTGTAATGAAATTGTTAAGGTTTGCCTCATCCGCACTTGCCAACACGTAGAAACTGCCTATTTCCACAGGAGAATCGGTTGTCCCTTGTATTTCTTTTTTGATGGACAGTGTCTTGGTGTCAGATTCTGTCCCTGTTGTCTTACCGTCTGCCACATTGAAGCTCGTTGGGCGGCTATAAGTCACGGTCACGCTTCCAGTCTCCAACTCATCGGTTTCCCTCAAAATTACTTTGGCTACAGCACGATTCAGCGTGACGTTTACATGATTGCCATTGCTGACTGTAACCGATTGGCTTGCATAAAAAGCCTCGGCATTGGCATCTGCCTTAGTGCTTTTCAAGTCTTTCACACTTGTCAAGTCCGTTGCGTCATAGTTCTTACTGCCATGGTCTGCCCAAAAAAGGCACTTGTATGTACCTGGATGCAACAAGATGGTAAAGCAGTTGTTTTCGAAAGTTGTTTCCTGCTTTACTTCTGTCGTACCAGCCTCGTCATAGACAGCAACCACATAACGCAAGCCATCCGTGGCAGCTCGTGTTTGGGGCTTCTCGTCTGTTGCGAGTGTGAAAGTCACCTGTTGTACTGTGTTGTTTCCCTTGTCGGAAAACAACTCCTCGTTCTGACTGCACGATGCCAGCATCGCTGCGATGCCCAGCATCAAAAAAACTTTTTTAATCATTTTCTAATTGTATATTTAATTTTCTAATTGTATATTTACTTGTTACTTAAAACCACACATTGTATATTCCGCTCCATTCGGTATTTATGTCGATGCCGCCCTTGTTGATGCCAGCCGTAAGAAAATTGCCATACACTGTCGTAAGGTGGCTATTTCGGTAATTTATCTTAACACCCGAAGCACGACATAACGTATTGCCAAGGTTGTCGGTTACGGTAACTGTAACATTGACAAGTGACTCTGTTCCATTTACCAACACCCAATCGCCGCCTAACAAAACCTCATTGTCAACATCATTATAATGAAGTGATACCTGCGAGTAACTTATACCACCTACGGCATCATTTGGTTTTCCTGTAGAAACATTAAATCCAGAGGGGAAATATCCCTCATACAGAACCTTTACCGTCAGATTCTTCAACGGGGGGTATATATCTGGCTTCGCTTCCATCAGCTTGCGGTAGTTTTCTACGTCTTTGGCTATGAGGCGGTACTTTGCCAATGGGCGTTGGAGTTGCACATTCATTGTTGCGCCCTCTTCGGACAACGTGATGTCACTTTTGTTATAGTACGCCGCATCCTTGGCATCGGTGTTCGCCGTGTATGGCTTCGTGACGATGGTCACTGCTTTCAGGCTTTCCGTATGATAAAATGTGTCGGCAAGCGGATTGTCAGCGCGGGCATAGTCCGTCCACAGGCGCAGGTCGTAAGAGCCTTCTGCCAATTCAAGCTCCACGAGATATGTGCCGTCAGCTTGCGGGACGGGTGTCACGGCTTTGTGAAGCACCACGATGTCCGTGCCTGCCTTGCAGAGTTCTGCCACACACCTTATTGTATTGGCGGTTCCGGCGGCACGAGTCTTGCTCTTCTCTGGTGTGTAATCCGGCAGTTTCGGGGCGGGCAGCGTGAGCTGCAGACGGAGCGTGGACAGCGTGAAAACACCCCGCTGCAGGAAGACGGTGACAGGGCAGATGCCGTCCTCCGTCACATTCACCTCCGCTATGCCCGAAAGCAGGTTGGTCTCGTGGCTCATTTCCATCTCCAACCACTCGTGCAGGGCAGTGAGGGTAGAGGTCTCCGCCGCTTCTTCGTCCGCATTGATGACCACCGCTACCGTGTAGTGTCCGGCTTCTAAGGGATGCAGAACGGCAGCAATGCCCCGTGCGTCCGCATAGTTGTAGGTGGCGTAGAGGTTTCCCCCCGTGCCGTAGATGTAGAGCTTGATTGCCCCGATAGGCACGTCTGGACATTGGGTATTGTCGATGGTTACGGCCATACCCCTCTCTTCCTCGTGCGGGTCACGATTGCAGGCTGTCAGGCACACGAACATGACCAGCGTACATATCTTCAGATAGATGTATCTTCTTTTTGCTTTCATTATCAATCGGTTACTTATTATTGTCTTTAGTCTCAACTCGGCGAGCCTTATCCGCATCTTTGGTGTCATCGCTACCATTTCCTATTGCAGTAATGCGATTTGCCTCTATGCCATTCTTCGCAAGCCAAGCTTTTACGGCTTCTGCACGCTGGCGAGATATACGTTTATTGACAGCCACGCTGCCTTTTGTGTCACACCAACCTGTTACTGTCACCTTCATGTTCGGATTCTCTTTCAATGTTTTGAGAATAGCATTCAATTTAGTCTCTTCATTTTGTTGGATGTCGATACTATTGAAGGTGAAATATATAACAGGGAAAGTCACCTTTGCAGATTCTTTTATATCCTGTTCAGCAACTTTTGTTTCTGCCTTATCCACTGTTTCTTTCTGATTGACATTCTCCGAAGAAGTTGGTTCTTGTTGTAGAACCTCCTTTTGTGGAACTGATGGAGTTTCTGCTACCTTGTTCTTCTTTTTAGAGAGGTTAATCCCCAATCTTACTCCACTTTCCCAAACAAAGTTGTTCTTATGCAGATGCTCAGGCATTCCATCCATACGTTCGCCAGTAAGACGAGTCAAACCAGAATAGATGCCCAATTTCAGGCATGAGGTCAGTTGATAACCAACCTGCAAGTCTGCACCATAACCCAAATGCCAGTTGGTTGAACCTTTCATCACTTTGGCTTCATCGGCTATAGTCTGAATATCAGCCTTGGTAGTTACAGCGTATATATGAGGTGAAATTGCCAAATCCCATCGGCTGTTAGCTGTCTTATGGAACAGCCCAAGGAGATGAACTTTCACTCTTGCCCCATACCAGCCCATCCTGATATGGCTTTTCAGATTGGCATATTCCCAACTGTCCATGCCTAAGACACCAGCCTTGTAAAGTACACCGTCGCTACCCAACCAATAGTTACGTTCTACGCAACAGTCTTGTGCAGACAAGTTCATTTCTCCATACTTGGCAGATAACTCTGCCGAGAAGATGGAGTTGAAATGATAGCCCCCATATAAGCCAGCAGCCCAACCGAGGTGCGTCTTGTCATGTCCGAAACTTGAGAAAGTAGAGAAACCGAAAGGCATTCCACCCTCAATACCGACGTACCAACCTTGCGAAATAGTCTTTCCATCTTCTTTTACTTCTGCTTTCGCAAAAGCAAATGGAAAAGTAAATGCAAGCATTGCGACCAGCAACCGATTTATTATTGTCAAATAATTTATCATGTCATTCATTTATTTTTATCGCAAAAGTAAGGAACCATCCCCAATTACAGGACAAGTATCCACCATAAAGCCAATTCATCCATTCTTGCCGAAACTCACTCCAGAAAATACAAGAGGTTTGTCAGGAAGATAAAAATGGATGCCAACAGCAAAAAGATGTAAAAGCGTTCTCTCTTGATGAAGTCACGAAAGCTATAGCGAGCCTTCCAATGATTCTCAAGATACATCCTGTACTCATGTATCATAGCATATCCCAAGATAATACCTAATATGAGTACAAACACCCCGATGATGATCAGGGCTAATTCTATCCTTGGCATAGTTTCTATTATTTCTTTCATGGCACAAAGATAGTGTTTTTCATCAAAAAAAGGTGGCGCATTCCCCTGTCAATGTGTCTACTTCCTATGTTTTAGGTGTCTACTTCCTACGAAGTAGACACCCATTTTAACGATTTATTCCCTTTTATTATGCGTTTTTCTAATATTTATTGAAAAATGGTTAATCCTGTTTTTTATCATCTGGTGCTGCATTTGCAACTTGTTCTTCTCGCCATTCGGTAGGCGTACAACCTTCCTTTGACTTGAATATCCGGTACAGATAGGTACGGGCAGAGAAGCCACACTCGGCAGAAATAATGTCATTACTATAGTCTGGAAATTCCAACATCATCTTCTTTGCCGCAGTGAAACGTATATCACCAAGCCATATTCTGAATGTAGTTTTCAGATACTGGTCGAAGAATACAGATAACTCATCCTTGGAGATACAAAGTGTGCGAGAGAGGGTAAGCATATTCACTGTACTGTCCTTATATCCTAAATTCACACACCATGCATCAAGACTTTTCTGGATGAAATCTCTGCGCTCATCGGAAAGTGGTTGTAAAGATTCTGTTCTGCTATCAGCAGAGGTCTGCTGTTTAGCAGAAAGTGCCCCCCCCATACCTATATTTTGTTTCCACCAAGGCATCGTTTTCCACTTCTTTATCCAAGAGTTCTTCGGTAGGGATATAACTGCTGCCAAGAGCGATAAACGTAAGGTTGAAGAACAGCAAGGCAAGCAATACGGCTGGACCTACTATATATAATAAGGTAGTAGAAAAGATGGCAACTGGCATAGCGAGAACTGCGAGCCATAGAATGATTACACTGGCACGCGAATATCTTACGTAAGGCAACAAATCCGTTGCAGCCATTGTCTCCAACATATTTTTACGCCTAATCATCTCCTGAATAATCATGTATATGCAATAGAAAACACTTACGCAAAACAGAGTCAGCATCAGGTAAAGCCCCTCTCTGATATACAGGCTATGATGAAGACTGATACCCACACAAAAGACCACAATGATGGCAGCATAAATGCCACTACACATCAGTATCATCTTTCTGAGGTTAGCACGGGTGGTTTCTATGTTGTAGATTCCTATGGAGATGAGCGAGAAGCAGGGGGTATAGAGGAGGATGTTGATGACCGCCCCCAGATTATCGTGCATTGCACGGAACCCGAAAGTCATCTGCAACACATATTGTATCGCCAGTCCTATCAGGGCAGCAACGATCATCCATCGAGAACGCTCATACCGCTTGTTCTCCCATCTTACATGCAGATGAGAGAGTGCTACGATGAAGGCATTGATGAGCATGAATATAAAACATGCAAACTGAAGTAGAAATAATGAATCCATACGCTTCTTATCTTTTGTTTACTTTCTTGTATTTTTGATTACTTGCTGTAGGATTATCTGGATTAGTCATCTGCAAATATCCTGCTGCAACAAGGGATGTAATGTAACGCTCTCGGTTCTTGGTTTGATTGGATAAACCAAGGCGTTCCATGATCTCTGCGGTAGTTCGAGGAACTGAACAGAAATTGACTATATCCCTTTGCTTATTAGACAATGACACTTTTTTAGTGTCAGAGTCTTGGACTTGGTTACTTTTCCCTTCGACTTGGTTACTTTTCCCCTCGACTTCGTTACTTTTTCCCTCGACTTCGTTACTTTTTCCCTCGACTTCGTTACTTTTTTCCTCAACTTGGTTACTTTCTCCTCTCCAAACTGTGATGACAAATTCCTGTGCCTTGTCATTATTCATAAACGTGACATTGATATCTTCATCAAGAGCACGAGTGATGCCGCTACCTACACCAGTATATGGCAGCAAGTATATGGCATTGTTAAAAAGGAACGTATTGCGAGGCATGGAAGTTCCTGCCTTGATGTCATCAATAGTGAGTCCGTTAGGCAATGCACCTGGACTGTGAATCTCCACACGATTGTCGAAAATGAAAATGCGAACAGGGGCTTTCATGTTCAACGAACGGTGTACAAGGCTGTTTACCGTGAACTCAACCAAGCTTGTATAAGGTATTTCCAACTTACCCATGCTGTTGAATTCATCTCCCACCTGCACATTATGTAGGTTACGAGTGAAGAAATCCATGATAGTGTCATATTGATGAAGCAGATTCCCCTCCATATCTGCATCATTCACCTTGTCACGGAACACCTTGCTGCCAACACTGTTGCCAGCAAAACAGATACACTTGGCTGTCATCATTGGCATCCAGCGCTGGGTGTATTTGCCAAACAGAAGCATGGCAGCAACGGTCAGTGTGCCATCGGGACGGATAAATCGCAGATTGCGAAGTATCTTCTCACAGTCATGTCCCTTAGCTATGGCAGAGCAAATCATATCAAGTGATGCTTCATTAAAAGCGTCACCTGTCAAGCCTTTCTTCTCCAACACTCTTTCAAAACGATTGCCAAGAAACAGCTTGATAGTCGTTGCCTCAAGGTCGTTGACAGTTGCATCCCTAACACCAGCCTCGTCAGGAGCAAAACTACCGCAGTCGGTCATCATTTCTGCAAGTTCAGCATTATCGAACACTTTACGCTTGTCTGCACCATTCTTCACCCATACGATTCCCTTGTTGTCGTGATAAGGCTTGTTCAGTCCTTCCTTTATAGTAGCAATAACCAAGTTGCCATCTTCTACTTCAACAGTATCTATCTTTATCAGAATGGATGGCACTACGTTTTCTGAAGCAATGTCACTCAACAGGTTAGTTGTTTCTTGTACTTCTGAATACGACAAGGCATTGGTTTCTCCGGTCTTGTCCTTTATACCAACTACCAACTTGCCTCCATGTGAATTACTGAAAGCCACTAACTCACAAGCAATATCATATTTGTCGAGAATGCGTTCCTTGAACTGCACCCCCGACACCTCGCCAGCCTTTATCTGTTTCAATATATCGTCCATCATTCTTTGATACATTCTTTGTTCAACAAATCGTTTACATCCACTTTCAGCAAATCAGAAATCCGTATTAAGGTTTCCAAGTCTGGTTGGCAAGTGTTGGTGCACCATTTAGAAATGGTTGCTTGGTCTTTACCCAACATTTCTGCCAACCACTTGTTTGAGTGCTTGGTTACGGCCAACATTATCTTCAATCTGTTTACATCTTTCTTTGCCATACTTTTATAGATATATAATTCGTATGCAAAAATACAATAATTATTCTAAATAGAGGTGTAATATTCTCAAAAAAATTACAGAAATCGTAAATAATTGAAAATTTCGCATTATTGTAATAGGCTTTACTTTGAATGTTCTTATCTCATCAAAGCAACATAAAGGGACAAAGCAAGTTATACTTAAAGGTATTTGGGGTGCTACATAAACCGATTCATAAATAATCCTAAAATGAAAGCAGAAAAGTTTGTTTTTAAGAATTTAGTTTTAACTTTGCATTTGTAAAAGGAGTGTTCTTTGCATATTGCAAAATACAGAAACGAGCAGAAGTCCGCTCGTTTCCATATTGTTACCTATAAGATATAGGTAAACGCCCAACTTCTTGATATTCAATTAAAGACAAGTTTAGAGCGAGTTATCAATAATAACGCAAAGAAACTTCTTGTTGTTGGAGCAGGACGGACAGGACAACTAATAGCTCGAAAAGCAAAGGCTTTTGGTATGTATATTGTTGGCGTAAAAAAACACTTGGAAAATGTTCCGTTCTTTGATAAAATAGTTTCTCTTGATTCACTAGACGAAGAACTGAATGAAGCAGATTTCGTTGTTTGTACAATCCCACTTACTTCAGAAACCTTCCATTTGTTTGACTATTCAAAATTTGAGAAGATGCAAGAAAGTGCTGTATTTATCAATATATCGCGTGGTAAAATTTGTGTAGAGAAAGATTTGATAGAAGCTCTGACTAAACAGAAATTGGCAAGCGCTGTACTTGATGTTTTTGATAAAGAACCATTAGAGAAAGACAATGCTCTTTGGAATTGTCCGAATGTGGTGATTACCCCTCATTCTTCTGGACGTTTGGTTAATTTTATGTCTGAAGCAATCAAGTATGCCGCAAACAATATTAATGCATTTCTTAAAGGAGAAGAACTTCCAAATAAAGTTAATTTAGAAAATGGGTATTAATAAAAGTAATTACATCGAGTGGATTGATGTTGCTAAGGGAATAGGTATAATTCTAGTCATAGCCGGACATACATTTTGTTTGAGCTTGTCTTATCCGCTTTATACATTCCATTTGCCTCTCTTTTTTCTTCTCTCTGGTTTGGTTTTTAATGAGATTAAGTATCAAGATTCTTGTTTGTTATTAAGAACAAAAGCAAAACAGATTCTACTACCATGGTTTATAATGGCAACACTTAGTTTTATGGTATGTTTATGCCTGCCAGAATGGAGACAAGATTTGTCATGGAAACATATGCTGACAGAATTATATACAACAAATACTAACAGTATTCAGAATAGTTCATTATGGTATTTGATCTGTTTGTATGTGATGTTTGTACTGTATTCTTTAACATGTAGAATAAAATATAAAAAGTGGGGAGGCATCTTTTGTATTGTCATAGCTTTATTGCTACTATTTATAAAAGCTCCGTTTCAATGGCTATCTGAAAATTATCTTTCTTTGCCAGACAATAGATTGCCATTCAAGATGGATACAGCACTGATTGCTTTGGTCTTCTTTCTTGTGGGACTTAGGTTTAAAACGACGATATTTACATTGGTATCTAAGACATATTCATGGATAGTATTGTTGATTTTATTTCTTGCAGTTTATATTGCAGGAAGACTAAATGGATGGACAAACCTTAATTCATTTGATTTTGGAACAATACCAGTTTTGTTTTATCCTATTTCGTTATGTGGTATATATGTAGTATCTTGTATTAGTGTAAAGATAAGCAGTACTCCAATTTGTAAGAGATTAAAATCAATATTACTGTTCTATGGTAGAAATAGTCTCGTGATATTTGGCTTTCAGTCCTTGTTTATAAGAATGTATTTATATTTCTTTAATCATTTGCAAGGTTTGGACATGCAACTATATCAAAATTATGTATTTTACCATCAGATAGGAGCTTTCTTTACTGTTACTTTTATTGTCAGCCCTTTAATAGTTATGCTTTATGCACAAATAAAAAAACTATTGGATATTATTGATGGGAAGAATTAAATATATATTAAAAGATAAGTTAGGAATTGACAAGGCGATATTCTATACATTGGTAGGACGAAGCTTGGGTATACCGGTTTCTGTCCTTACCATATTCTTTATCGCCCGATATCTATCACCAGAAGAGCAAGGCTACTATTATACTTTTGGTAGTATTGTTGCCTTACAAGTTTTTTTTGAGTTAGGCTTAACTGGTATCATTACGCAGTTTGTTGCTCATGAGGCATCTCATCTTACGTGGAATGGCAGAGAGTTCGTTGGTGAGGAAAAGTATAAGTCGCGTTTGGCATCTTTACTGCGGTTCTGTGCTAAGTGGTATTCCCTGTTTGCTGGATTTATCGTAGTTTTGCTGCTTGTGGCAGGTCTGACTTTTTTCAACCATTATAATGCGCATGGTAAGGATATCAACTGGGCATTGCCTTGGATCATTCTGGTTATGGGTACGGCTTTCAACTTTCTCATAGCTCCTATTACTTCATTTGTAGAAGGTTTGGGTAAAGTAAAAGAGATGGCCCAGATTCGTCTTATCCAACAGGTTTGTCAGCCTATTGTAGTATGGGGCGGATTTATATTGGGGGCAAAGCTCTTTGTTTCAGGTATGGATGCCCTATTAAAAGTTAGCGTGGTACTATTCTTTATCTGCAATTCTTCTATCTTTAGGATGTTGAAGAGTATATGGAAAGAGAAGGTTTCTGAAGTAATCAGTTACAAAAAAGAAATATTCCCTTTGCAGTGGCGTATTGCTGTAAGTTGGATTAGTGGCTATTTCATCTTCCAACTCTTTAATCCTGTACTTTTTGCAACAGAGGGTGCTAAGGTTGCCGGACAGATGGGATTGACCCTTCAGGCGTTGAACGCTTTGCAAGCTTTGACTCTTAGCTGGATCAATACAAAGGTACCACGAATTTCTGGATTGATAGCTTTGAAAGAATATGTTCAGTTGGATACCTTGTTTAATAAGACTTTCAAGCAGGTGATGGCGATAGGTATTACCTTCGTCTTCTTGTTTGTTATTGTTCTTATCACATTCCAAAATCTGAACATTACTCTCTTCGGTGTTGATTTCGGCACTCGTTTCTTACCGGCAATTCCATTGATACTTATGGCTTGGGCAACCATCTCAATGATGCCTGTTAACTGTTGGGCAACCTATTTGCGATGTCACAAGAAGGAACCTTTAATGCTGAATAGTGTAGTAATCGGCATTTTGTGTTGCACTTCCACTTTGCTGTTTGGAAAGTTGTATGGATTGATGGGTATTGTGTGCGGTTTTGCCGTATTGAGACTCATCTCGCTGTTATGGATAAGATATGTATATAAAATTAAGAAGATAGAATGGCACAAGAAATAGTATTCAACACCCAAAAAAGAATAGAATGGATAGACCAGTTAAGGGGACTTCTTTTTCTCTTTGTGATAATTTGTCATTCCAGATTGGCTCCTCCTTTCTTGAAGCATTTATATGAACCGATATTTCTGACATGCTTTTTCTTCTTGTCTGGATATTTATATAAAGATAAGGATATAGCCACTAAGATGAAGTCTATATTCAATGGACTGGTAGCTCCTTTTTTGCTATATAGCTTATTATTGGGGGGGATATCTTTGTTGCAGACATTTGATCCTTGTGTAGTTATGGATACTACAGTTGTCAATTTGTTAGGAGGTGACACGATATGGTTTATTCCATGCCTTATTTTGGTTGAAGTCTTGTATGTTTTAATTAGTAAGTTCTTAAAAAGTAAAAGCAATGCTGTTTGTATAATATTGGCAGTTATTGCTCTCTTTGTAACATCACATATTCATATAGATTTTAATGTCTGGTGTTGGCAAACAGCTTTGTTTGCCTTAGGATTTTATGCCTATGGTCATATATTAAAAGAACGTTTGTTGAATAGGCGGAACACGGCTATTGGCGTTTGTACTTACATTGCTCTATGTATAATAGCAGGAAACTTGGGGTGGTTGGACGGCATAGATATGCATAAACATCGATATGGTGTTCCAATAGTGTTCTTGTTCCTGTCTACGATAGGATGTGTTGTATGTGTATCGCTAATACGTTTTTTGCCATCTGCCAAATTGTTGGTGGAATTTGGCAGATACACCTTATTTATGTTCCCTTTCCATAGCGTCATATTACGCCATGTATTGAAAGTTCTGTATAAATTGTCTAAGATACCAGATATGTTGTTGCTTTTATTGGCTGTGACAATTACGTCAGCTATTTGTCTCTTTGCTGCTAGATATATATACCGATATGTTCCGGCATTAGGTGGAAAGAAAAAATGGATAAAATAATTATGGATAAATATCTTCTTACAGTGGTTATTCCCACATACAATCGTGCTGAGACTTTGCGCACGACATTGTCTTTTGTTATTCCTCAAGTATTAGCTCATAAAGACGAGGTACATATTTATATTTCAGATAATGCTTCTACTGATAATACAAAAGAAGTTGTAAAAGAAATAATGTCTGAAAATCCTGATGTTATTACTTATTTTTGTCAGGAGAAGAACCTTACTGCATCTCCAAACTTCAATGATGCGGTACATCGTGTAAATTCTGAATATGTTTACCTTTTGAGTGATGATGACATTATCGTTCCTGAGTGCATATCATTTATGTTGAAATGTATAAAAGAGAATGTAGATATAGATTATTTTTATGTAAATCAATATGTCGCATCAGAGGAAATGGACGATGTGATGTTGTGGCATCAGAACTTCGGCTTGTCTTATTTGAAGATTTATGAAACTGGAGGTGAAATGCTGCAGGAACACTTTGATGGTCCAAGTTGCTGTTCGGCCAATCTCTTCAAACGTGAACTTTGGGTGAATGCTTCCAAATATATGAAAGAGGATTGCCCGGGTTATGTATGGCTGTCTATACTTTTACATGGAGCTGTGAATGTAAAGACTGCTTATATTTCCTATCCAATGTTTGTTGCTAAGATGCCGGCAGTTCAGAGATATTCGGATAATTGGCCTTGGTATTATGTTAAGGGACTGTGTCAGTTGTTTCAATATTTGGATGAATTTCATCCAGGTCTTTATGATGCGTGGATTCGCCATCAGCAGGTGGAAAGCAAAAGACGTTTTATGATGATTCTTTGTACGATGTCGAGAAATAAGAAGTTATACCGTCAAAGAATAGCTGATATTAAGCAGCATGTAAAATTCCCGATGGCACGTTTGGTTTGCAATTTGTCTGTTTCCTTCTTGCCTCATTGGTTTGTGATGGGACCACTATACCAAGTAATAAGAGGATGTAAAGTGTTTGAATTATTGAAACGTAAGTTTAAGTGATAAAAATATAGCGATGAAAATAGCATACGTTATTAGTGAAACATATTCTATATCAAAATACAATGGTATAAGAATGCAAGCTGAGATTTGGGCAAGTGAATTAATTAGGCAAGGAGAAACTGTCATCAAAGTTAATCCCTGGGATTATCATAATTGGGGTGAATATGATATTGTACATATTTTTGGTCCTTGTGAGTTTATTCTAAATTTTGCTTTCGGTGTATTTCAGCAAATGCCTTGTATTGTGTTTTCCCCAATTATTGATACAGTGCAGTCGATACCTAAGTATAAAATTGCAAGTTTATGGGGATGTAGTAAATTACGTCTTGCATCACCCAATTATACAATTAGACAAGCACGAAAGTACATCTCTCATTGGTTTGCACGTAGCGAATATGAATTACGATACATTCATAAAGCATATGATGTTCCATTGGATCATATTTCGATTGTTCCTTTGTCTTTTAGAATAGAACCAGGTTCTTTTAATCCTGTCCGTAAGAATTTTTGTCTGCATGTTAGCCGATTGACAGATAGGAGAAAAAATGTAATCCGTCTCATTGAGGCAGCTATAAAATACAAGTTTGAATTAGTATTGGCTGGTAGTATTAGTAGTGAGAAGGATTTCTTTAAGATGAAGACTTTGATAGATAATACTGATAATATTACATATTTGGGGAGATTATCTGATGAACGACTGCTTCAGTTGTATCACGAAGCAAAGGTCTTTGCATTGCCGAGTATTAATGAAGGAGTTGGTATGGTTGCTGTTGAAGCTGCGGCTTGTGGATGTGATATAGTAATAACAGACAAAGGAGGTCCTAAGGAATATTATAATGGAATGGCGAAAATTATAAATCCAAATTCCGTTGAAGAAATTGGAACTTCTATTTTATCCTTTCTTTCAGGTACAACTTATCAACCGCAATTACGTAAGTATGTGTTGAGTTGCTATAATTTATCTGAATGTGTAAAAAAGATGCGCCACAGCTATATGAATATTTTGGAGAAAAAAAATGATGAAATCACAAAGTAAAATAACAATTAATAGCTGCTTTTTGTCTTTAGGTGCTGTTTTAGCACTTATTGGAATGCAATTAAATGCTGCTTTAATGAATGTAGGATTAGGTGATAATTATGTATCTCTCATTATGAGTATATCCGTACTCTTCTTAATTTCATTTAAGAATATAAGCTATTCGCTTTCATTTCCTCCAAAAGTACTTCCCTTGCTTTTTTTATTAGTAACATTTTTAGTTTATTTTCCGTTTTCTGATAATTTAAATCAGAAGTTTTTTAATTATATTTTATATACTATAGTAATATGTTTAGTTCTTAATACCCATCAAAGAGAAGTCCTATTGATGGAAAAATCTTTCTTTCCATTATTGTTTTTTATTTCTTTTTTTATTTCTATAGTTTGTGCTTCTCAAAGTTCTTTCGGAACTTACCGCATGGTTGAGTCTGCTTCAGATGATGCAGACCGATTATTTTTGCAAGAAGGTGGAGACCCTATAACTATGGCGCGTGCTCTTGTTATTAATATTATTAGTATCTGTTTTTATCATCCAAAATATCGATTTGGTAAAATATTAAAGACAATTTCTTGTATTTTTAGTGTAGTTGGTCTTTTGTCGTTTTTTACACGCTCTGCGGTGTTTTATGCAATATTAATACCGATACTGTTTTTATGGAATATAGGTCCTGATGGTTCTGCTAAAAAGATTAATGTCAGAGATAAATATAAGAAATATTTAAAAATCTTTATAGTTTTAGTTATTTTTATCATCTGTTATATACAAATTCCATTTTTTGCAGAAAAGATAGATGCTATATTCGACAAAATGTATAGAGGACTATTAAGTTTTTTAGGATTAAATAGTGGGGTAAACGTTGATATATCAGCTCAAGGAAGAACCGATATAAGAGAGGTAGCTTACAATAGAGTGCTTTTAAGTTTGGATATTAAGACAATATTTATAGGTAAAGGATTTAATTATATATTCTTAGATTGTCCTGCGCTTCAAATTTTTTTTGATTGCGGTTTATTTATAGGTCTGCTTTATGTTTACTATACGGTTTGGCTGCCTATAAAATTTAATATTAAGAAAACTTCTGATCCAATGTTGTTGTGTTTCAAATTAATAGCAGTAATCTATTGTTTTGACCAATTAACATGCGGATGGCCTTATTTTTACATGCATTTTCTTCCAATAGTGTTTTATATTTATCGAGCAAAGACAATTACCAAGATGTCTAAAAAATTATAAGCAATGAAACTAGTAACTGTAATAATCCCTCTTTATAATAAAGAGAAATATATAAAATCTGTCATTGAATCTATTTTAATACAAAGTTTTCAAGATTTTGAAGTAATTATTGTAGATGATGGTTCTACTGATAAGAGTGTTTCTATTGTGGAATCTATAAATGATGATAGAATACATTTGGTAAAAAAATGCAATGGTGGAGTATCTGCAGCAAGGAACTATGGACTACAGTTCGTTTCAACAGAATTGGTCTTTTATTTGGATGCTGATGACACACTTATGCCAAATACATTGGAAACTCTTTATGAATTGTATTTAAGACATCCTCAGTGTGATATATTTACATGTAATTTTATTCAATCTTATCCCAAAATAAAAGAAAAACCATATTGTAAGGGTAAAACAGAATATGTTATCTCTGATAATTTCAGAGATTTTTATAAGCAAAAATTTTACCTTAGAACAGGTATATTTCTCGTGAAAAAAGAAATCTTAGAAAAAAGTTTTGGATTTGATGAAAAGTTATGTAAAGGTGAAGATTTAGAATTGTTTTTGAGATGGCTTGATTATAGTAAAGTCTGCTATAATCCGACGTGTGTGTTTATTTATTGTAAGGATGCTAATGAACTGAGCAAAAAAGATAGTGATTTAGAATCAACTTTGTTGTCTGTTATTGACTTTTCCAATTGTTCAAAATGGAAAAAGAAAATATTAGGGGAACAAGTTCTATTAGCAATTGTTTTTGCTTTGTTGGCATGGAATAAAACTGTACTCAAGTGGTGTTGGAAACGATATGGAATAAATATTTTTTATTTATTCAGATTGATTCCAATAACATTTATTAAAACGATGAGAAATAGCCAATTGTTAGACAGATTATTGTTGAAATTGAAATGATAAAGAATATTATTGATAAATTAAGATTATTAAAAAGGTTGTACTATATAAAAAAATATAGACTTAATTTTGTTGACAAGACATTTATAGCTGCAGCTAACTGTCAAATTAGCAAGGATTTTAAGGCTGGTGCATATTCCTATGTTGGACCAGATAGTACAATTTATCCTAAAGTAACTATTGGTAAATATACGATGTTGGCCAATGATGTTCATGTTTTAGGTGGTGACCATAGATTTGATATCGTAGGGACTCCTATTATTTTTTCTGGGAGAGGGGAATTGAGAGAGACTATTATTGGCGATGACGTGTGGATTGGAGCTCATACGATAATTATGTCGGGTGTACGTATCGGAAATGGAGCTATAATTGCAGCAGGAAGCGTTATTTCTAGAAATGTGGCTCCTTATTCTATTGTTGGCGGACATAATAAATTAATTAGAATGAGATTTGAAAGCCAAGAGGCTATTGCTTTACACGAGGAGATGTTGAAGCATTCATTTACTGATCTACCGAAAAGTGTTAGACAGGTTCTTCGTGGAACTAAGTCTTAAAGATCCTATTGCGAAAGAATACTTTCAAGAAAGCGAAAAAATATGGAAGAGATGGTATATAATTATATTGAATGAATAAAATATTAGAACGTCATACTCCGGGGCGTGTGTCCTTGGGTATCAAGTTGAAGCGGGTGGTGTGGAATGTCACGGCTGCCCTGCTGTTCCGTCCTTTTATCACTCCCGTGTTCCGCAAGTGGCGGTTGTTGTTGTTGCGGATGTTCGGGGCTGAGGTGGAATGGGACGCTAATGTGTATGCCTCGGTGAAGGTGTGGGCACCATGGATGTTGAGGATGGGACACAGGGCGTGTCTCGGCCCTGAGGTGATATGCTATAACCAGGACTTGGTGGTGTTGGAGGATGATGCCATCGTATCGCAGTACTCATATCTCTGTACTGCCGGGCATGAGATCGACCATGCCAATACTGCTGACAGTGGTCTCGTTACGTCTCCTATTGTCTTGCGCCGTGGGGCGTGGATCGGTAGTCGTGCGTTTATCGGCATGGGAGTGGAAATTGGCGAGAATGCCGTGGTTGGTGCCACGGCTTCGGTATATAAGAACGTTGAACCTTGGACTGTCGTGGGTGGCAATCCTGCGAAAGTAATCAAGAAAAGGGAACTGAAGAATGAATAAGATTTATGATTTAGAGGGGAGAAACAAGGCGATAGTGTTGTTCAAGTTTTTTGCAGCTTTACTAATTACCTATTCGCATATGGGACTGCTATTCCCTAAATTTGGTGGTTTGGTGACAGGTGGTGCGATTGGTGACGGACTGTTTTTCTTCTGTTCGGGTTTTACGCTGTTTCTTGGTAGGGACGGCGGTTTTTTGAACTGGTATAAGCGTAGAGTAAGCCGTATCTATCCTTCCATAATCATGTGGGCTTTGCTGTCTGCTGTGGTGTTCGGTTGGACATGGTATGTGACGGACTTGATAACTACTCCCAAGTATTGGTTTATCCCTTGCATAATGGTGTATTATGCCATATTCTATGTAATTCGCAGGTATCTGATGAAGTATATGAAGGCGGTGTTTGTTGGTTCTTTGTTGATAATAACCGCGTTGAGTTTCTTTGTTCTTGATATGGAGCGGTCTGTGATGTATGCGCAGGTCTCGTTCATGCGGATATATTATTTTATGTTCATGCTCTTGGGCGCAATAACAGCTCTCGACCTTCGCAAGCCCGATAATGAAATGATATTTGGCGGATTGCGTAGAATGTGCATTGGGGGGGGTAAAAATAATGAGGAGTTAGAAGTTAGGAATGAGGAATTGAGTGTTATGCGGTCCTTCTCATTGTTTTTAATTTCCATTATTCTGTATTATGCCTGCATGGCAGCATACAAGCTCGGTCCTTTGTACTGTCATTTTCAAATGGTGTCACTAATACCATTGCTGTTAGCGATATACTTCTTTTTCATATTCTGTAGTTGTGAGAAGATGATAAAAGTGTTCGACAAGGCGTTATTTGGAAACGTGGTGTATTTCATTTCTTCCTTAACATTAGAGATTTATCTCGTGCAGTATGCGTTGTTTACAGACAGGATTAATTTCATTTTTCCACTTAATATTCCAGTGATGTATCTAATGATATTTGGTGTTGCGTATGTGCTGAAAGTACTTGCACAAGGTTTCTCCCAAATCTTTGGTAAGGAAGATGTGGTGGTGAAGAAACTGTTTAAAGTATAATTCGTCTTATTGCTTATTTTGTGTTTTAAAATTGATGGACTCTCGTATTGACAAGGTGGAGAATGTTCTGCTGGAGATATTGAGGAGAGAGGTAACGGGAGAGGACGGGACGGAGAAGATGGAATTGTCTGTTGCCGGATTGAATGCCGTTATGCGTCTCGCTGGGGAACATGCCGTTACGGGACTGGTAGCTAATGCCGCAATGAGGAACCGGATTGTGATTGCTGGAGGTGCGGCGGAAGGCAGAGGGGAGGCTGTGATGAGGCTTATGCAGCAGACCATGGCTCACAGGCAGAACCAGCGTAGGTTTGAGGATGCCGTGGGGTGCTTCGCCCGACTGATGAAGGAGAACAGTATCGCTTATGTGGTGTTCAAGGGACTGGCTGTGGCGAGACATTATCCCGAACCGTTTGTAAGGACAATGGGCGACGTGGACTTCTATGTTCCGAAGAGGGATTTCCTGCGGGCGGTGGAGGTGATAGAGCAGGGGCTGCATGTGAAGATGGACAAGGAGGATGTTGACAAACACTACAGTTTTGACTGGCAGGGCATCCGCTTCGAGATGCATTATCAGATTGAGACCTTCGGCAACCGTCGGCATCAGCACCGCTTCAACAGGATGATAGATGAGGCTATGGCGGAGCATACGGATTCGTTCACGGTATGCGACTCCGACGGCAATGAAACCGAGGTCAGCGTATTGCCGCCGACAGAAGATCTAATCGTGGTTTTTAAGCATTGGTTTAATCATCTGCTCGTGGAGGGCGTTGGCTTGCGCCAGACCTTGGACTTGGTAGTGCTCTTGACTGCTTATAGGGACAAAATAAATGTCGGAAGGCTGATGACTGCCTTGGACGGTATCGGCTATATGAAAGCATTCCGAGCCATGCTCGCTATGATGAGGCGGTATCTTGGATTGGATTGGTTTGACAACTTCTTTGTATATAACCGTTGCGACGAGCGGTATGCCGACAAGCTCATGGCTGCTGTCATGGAGAGTGGAAACTTTGGCAGGAAGGCTTATCGGAACCATACAACAGGGAAAAAGAAAAGCATGGAGACTGCCACAAGAGCGTTGCGTCATTGCGTGACGTTTTTGCGGTTGGCTCCCAAAGATATACTTTGCTTGATACCACGAAGGATAGGTATCACGCTGAAACAGAAATTCTAATGTCGTTTTCCTGCAACTCGGGAAAACAAAATAAAGATATAACTTTTATGGGAAATACAATAGCAGCTATCATCCTGACAAAGGATGAGGAGAAGCATATAGAGCGGTGCATAAGGTCGCTGCAGGGAGTATGTGAGGAGGTGTTCGTGATTGACTGCTACAGCAAGGACAATACGAAAGCGATTGCCGAATCATTAGGTGCCAAGGTGTATGAGCATCCGTGGAAAAACTATGCCACGCAGTTTAATTGGGGATTACACAATTGTCCGATAACTGCCGACTGGGTATGGCGTATTGATGCTGACGAGTTTTTGGACAAAGGACTCGGACAAAACGTAAAGAAGGCTATAAGCGAGTGTGGAGACGACGTGAACGGTATATACGTAAGGAAGCGTATCGACTTCATGGGTCGTCCGCTGATGCACGGAGGATGGTATCCGAGTTATCATCTGAAGGTATGGCGCAGAGGTCACGGTGAGTGTGAGAACCGCTGGATGGATGAGCATATCCGCATCTTTGACGGACGTGCCGTCACCGTAGAGCAAGGCGATCAGGTGGATGCTAATCTCAACAATTTGACATGGTGGATGGACAAGCACAACGGCTATGCCACGCGAGAGATGGCGGACATGCTGATGATGGAATATGGACTGGATGCGTCGGCACAGGAAGTAGTGCCGAAGTTCTTCGGGACAGAGGAACAGCGCAAGCGCTGGCTGAAGGTGAAATACATCAAGGCACCGCTATTTATGCGCCCATTCATCAATTTCATGATCCGCTATGTGTTGAAGGCTGGTTTCCTCGACGGTAAGGAAGGCTTTATCTGGCATTTTCTCCAGGGCTTCTCCTACCGCTTCCTTGTGGATGCCAAGATTTTCGAACTGAAGAAACGCTTCGGATTTGACAAGGAAAAGATAAAGGAATATCTCATAGATACTTATATGAAATAAGCAGACAACTATATGAAAGTTTCGATTATAACATCAAGTTACAACCGTGAGAAGACTATACGCGGTTGTATAGAGAGTGTGTTGGCTCAGGACTATCCTGACATTGAGTATATCGTGGTGGATGGTGCTTCTAAGGACGGGTCGCTCTCAATCATCAATGAGTATAAGGACAGGATAAGTAAGATAATCTCTGAGCCTGACCATGGCATGTACGAGGCTATCAACAAGGGCATTAGGGCTGCTACCGGCGATGTCATCGGTCTGGTACATTCGGACGACTTTCTGTATTCTCCTCAGACTGTATCCAATATAGTGAAGCGGTTTGAGGAGACTCATGCCGATTTTTTGTATGGTGACGGATTGTTTGTGGATGCCGAGAACACGGATAAGGTGGTGCGCAACTGGATTGGTGGCGACTATCGTCTGTGGAAAGTTCGTCATGGCTGGTTGCCGCTGCACCCCACTTGCTACATCAAGCGCAGCGCCATAGAGCGTAAGGGACTGTATAACGAGAGCTATAAGATAGCCGCCGACTCGGACTTCCTCTTCCGCTATCTGCTTGGCGGCGAGTTGAGTGTCACTTATCTGCATGAATATATCGTGAGAATGCGCATGGGCGGACTGAGTACGGACTCCGCTCGAAGGAAGCAGATGTGGAAGGAGGATATCAGAATGTACCAGTCGCACGGCATGAATCCTACATTGACAAAGTTGGAGAAGATGATGTGGAAGGTGCCGCAGTTTATCGGTGCTAAATTCAAGTGATAGGCTCATTGTTTGTGAATATACAGGACATCATAAACATCTTAAAATTAGAAAAGTAATGTGGTGGAAAATAATTTTAGGAGTAATAGGATTAGCTGTCGTTGGTTTTATTGCCATGGTCATAAAGATGGCTGTGACAGGGGCCAAAGAAGAAACAAGGGATATAGAAAGAGCAAGTAAAAAGTAACAGATATATCTGGCGAACGGATGCCTCTACCCTTTTTATCATGAGCTACTTTTCGGGAATGGGGCTAAGTAGCCCGTTTTTGAAAAATCTCGTTAAGAAGTAGCAACAAATGTACTTTGCCGCTACTTCATACAACATTTATTCAAATACAAAATCTATTATGGAATGGAATATCTCACAAAGAAGTTCTTTGTTGTCCAAACACCAAAGATAAATCTTAAGAGCCAACCTACCATAATGGAACCAAGTAAACTTGTTACTCTTCTTTTTGCTGTACCGAGTTGCATTTTCTGTAGCAACATTCAAGGGTCTTTTTCTTCTATTCTTCATTATCTATAACTTTTTCATAAATCTCAGATAAAAATTGTTCAAATCATTTAAGAATAGTTAGAATATCATAAAGAGGTTTTCTGTCAACTTCATCCTGGCATTGAGGAATGCGGGTACAAAGACCAAGCTTGCCTCTTTCCTACTCTTCATGACGATAGTGGGAGGAGCGATTGCTCCGGTAATCATTTGGTATATTGCGGATACTACGGGGGGTATGGCGATTGCCTTTCTCATACCGCTGGTTTGTTATGGGGTGATTGGAGGGTATGCACTTTTGAATTGCTCTGGCTCTTCTTTGGCAAAAAAGTAGTTTTTTTGAAAACCTACCCGTCCTTCCTTACCCTTAAGGAAGGCCCACCTTTCTCACCAAGCCTCTCTTCCCTCAGGGACGAGAGGATGTAACCGCCCTACTCGGTGCTCAGAACCGCTACGCTCTAAGGTTGGCGGACCATCAAAGGTCTCGCCAGGTTGTGCGGGCTGGGACCGCCTGGGGACAAAGGCTTTGCATAAGCAGATTCATATAAATTTATAACAGAGTAATCATGTATACGTTTTTAGAAAATATGTTCAAGGTGCTCAAAATGGCAGCCAATAATGAACAACATAAAGATTTGGCAGCTTTGGCGATTTGTGCGAATAATTTAGAAGCTATTGCTGTCCTGCAAAGACTCCATCAGTATTGCTTGAATATAGGCGACTTACAATATGCTGAAGAAATTCAGCAAGAGATTATCAGATGCCAAAATGAAATATCACAAGAGGTTTTGGAAAAGGCATTAAGAAACAGAAATAATGCATAGGCATAAGTGGTAATAATGCGGTATTTGTACTATAGCCATATTCTTTTTTATGAGATAGTAGAAACGACTGAATACAAGTTAATGCTTGCTATCTTCTTTAAAGCGGTACAAAAAAAAACTTTTTTTAAAATACTGATAGGTGTTCCTGCTTGTAATATAGTGGGGATGTTGTCTTGGTGATATACTATTTGACAAATGATTATGAAAAGAAAATTTACCACAGGTAAGGTCATCGAAAGATATTCGAATGCAATAAATGATTTAGCTGAGGTCCAAAGAGCAATTAATATAAAGGATGAAGCCGCTAGACTAAAGCATATGAGTGATGCGGGAGAAGCTCTTTCGCAAACAATAGAGTGGGCTCTTCATTGTTGCATTGATTCACATGCTTTATCTAACAATTATCAGTGGACTACTGAGATGATAAATTCTTTCTTCTTGTCTGGAACTGAGGAAAAAGTGTTATATTTAAAGACTTTAACCGGAGAGAAGCCAACTGTGAATTTTGATTTCTTGAAAAGCGAGAAAGCTGCAGTTACTAATAATAGAAAGCATAGAGCTGGAGCTTTGGATTTTGAAAAGCAGAAAACTTATGCAGTTGAGGTCGCAAAATTTATTCAAGAATACTTGGATGATACAACATATCTTTTGACTCTGGATGAAATGTTGGCTCCTGAGCATGATAAAATGTTGGAGTTTTATTCTGCATGTAATTCGTTCTCACACCAAGACTGTTTGTTTGTGTTGCTTTTGGACAACGTTGTTATGCAAACTGCTAACTTTGAACATTTATGTCGAGTAAAATGGGATTTGGTGATAGATATGTATATGAACTCCCAGGATAATGGATTTGTAAAGAACGCTCTTTCTGTAAAATCAATTCCGTTTAAAAAAATAAATATATTGGATAGAGTTTCTGAGGATACATTTCCTCTTTATAATGGTGAAGTTCCAGTAATTATGGCCAATGGATTGCCCATGATGGCTATGTCTTACAATAACGCTAGAGATTGGAATCGCTCCTATGGCAGTAAACTTGAGAAATTGCTGGAACAGTTTTTTAAGGTGAATACTCAACAGAAAGTTATTGTGGTAAGTTTCATGCATAATGCCGAGTTTGTACGTAGTTTATTTTATAGCATTGATAAATTTGGTAGGGGGCTGTCTTTCGTGATTGCTAATGATTCCGATAATAAAATGGCTTCGCTTCATGATGATTTGGCGGATAATATCATTAATTCCGGGCTAACGCCTTTGGAAGTGAATGAATGTATAAGTCGCTATTTGCCAAAGAGGGGTGAAAATAATGAACCAGCTACATATATCTTGCCTGGTAAAGATGGATCTTGTGTTGTTAAAGCCATTGAAATGCGCTCTTTTGAGGAAAATTTTGAGGTGTTGTATCAAGGAATTGAAGAAGGTTATCAAGAAAAAGAAGAAGACTTTTTAAGGGGATTATGCTCATTAACCTGGGAAGGTGCTCACCGAAAATTTGCATCAGTTAGAAATAAGCATTATCAGCAGTATGTTGCTAAGGTGGAAAAAGCATTGATGCAAGGAGATAGGTCCCTTATGCTTATCCATGAACCTGGATTTGGTGGCACAACTGTTGCGAGACAAATAGCTTATGACTTACATGATAAGTTTCCGACGCTAGTATTGAAACAATATAAAGGGGTATCCTTAAAAACCCAGTTGGAACATATATATGATATTACAAGCAAATCTGTGCTAGTTATTGCTGAGATCCCGCAGGTGGTTTCTAATGATGAATTTGAAAGATTGAAAGACCAGTTAAGCTCTACAAGGCCTATTCTTTTGTTGGGTGTAAAGAGAGGAACACCATCTAAGGATAAAGCTGTAAATAATTTGGTTGTGACTGATTGGGGAACAGATGTATGTCTGCTTGTAGATAAATTCAAACCATATCTGAATAGATACCCATCTCAGATTCAAAAAGAGAAGGAGAATATGCTTGATAAAATCGTAAGAGAATCAAGTGAAGCTTATGAGCGTACTCCTTTTTTTATAGGTTTGCTTACTTTTGACGAGGACTTTTATGCGATTCATAGCTATTTGAAGAAGTTTGTAAATGCAATACAACACAATGAAAACCAAAGAAAAGTCCTCATTTATCTTTCTTTGTGTGATGTTTATGGTGTGAAAAAAGCATTACCTGAAGGATTTTTCGCTTCTGTTTTTAATGAGCAAGATAAAATAGGAAGTTTTAGTCTTGAGACTAGATTCAACCGAGCTGATGGCATTGTCAAGTCTTTGCTCTTGCTTGATAGAAATGCAGGACAAAAAAAATGGCAGATTAGACATCCGTTCTTCTCTCAAAAGCTGCTCCCGATGTTGCTGAATGGAACTGAAGCCACTGACAATGGTAGACTTATGAATCTTGGCTCGTATTGTAAGCAACTCATTTCTGAAATTGCAAGGAGTAGCTATAGAGAGTTGCTTGAAGAAACGATTTTGCAACCTCTGATTATTGGAACAAAAGCTGATAGAGCAGGAGAAAACTTTACAAAGCTTGTAACTGATATGGATACAGCTAGTCAAGAGGATGTTTTTGTTAATTTATGTGTTGATTTTCCTGAAAATCCACACTTCTGTTCACATTTAGCAAGATATTATTCAAAAAATAAGGATTTTGATAATGCCATAAAGTATGCAGACTTGGCTTTGGAAATCAGTGTAGAGAAAGATTCTATGTTGTATCATATCAAAGCCATGTGCTATTATCGAAAAATTAAGTCTATAATTGATTCTTTTAATAGCAAGAAGATTAAAAACAAGGAGGTAGAACAGGAAAATCTGAATTTTATTTTACAGAGATTATTGCCACTAGCTAGCGAAAATTTCGAGTATGCTCGCTGCTATCAGCATGATGATGAGAAAGAGGTAACATACCTTCCGAACATTTACATGTTGATTAATGTTTTTGACTATGCCATAGATGTAAGAGGATTGGAAAAGAAGAAAGTGTTAGGAGAGGCTATAACACCATATTGCCGTTGGATAGATGATGCACAGAATTTATTGGATGCTCTAAAAAATGCTTATGTATCGGATGAATCAGAACAATATACTCTCTGTGAGGCTACGATGTGGGAATCTATCAAGGATTTTTCTGAGGTGATAAGTTTGCTTAATAGTCAAATTGACAAGGGGCAAAATATTCGCTTAGTCAGAAGATTGTTGGTTAGAGCTTATATTAAAAAGAATGATAAATATAAAAATGAAAATAAGACCAATTCAAGACTTCTTTCCTTGATGGAAGAAAATATCTTAAGTGACCCTAACGAAGTGAATAACTATATGCTCTGGTTTAATGTTGCTCGTTATTCTCATATGAATATGGAAACGGTTTTGGGAAAAATGAATCAATGGAAAGGTTTGAATCCGACCAAAGATGTATTGTTCTATTGTTTTGTATTCTATGCTATCAAGGCTATAAATAATGATTCTACAGCTGCTGGTATTGCCATTAATTTATTGGATCAATGTAAGCACGCTCCAGGTGTGGACTCTGTTTATATCAAAGAGTGGTTTGTGAATGATGGACTTGGCATCAAGAAAAAAGCAGAGTTGAGGAATGGGGTTGAGGAACGAAGAAGAGTATATGGTACAATTTCCATATATAAGCATCCTGGAGATGCTCGTATAACTCTTGATTGTGGTCTTGAGGTATTTTTCAAGCCTTCTGTAAAGGGTATTACAGAAGCTAATCTTCATCATAAAGTGAGCTGCTTAATCGGTTTTTCTTGTGATGGTATTAGAGCGTGGGATGAATCTGTAAAGTTGGAAGAATAGAATCTTGCTAAGGAAAATCTTGGTTTGTATCAATTGTAATGTGAGGTATTAATATATATCATTAGTGTCCAATATTTATTGGCACTAATGATACTATTCTATTTGCCAAATTCTACCAAGATGTATTAACCAAGGCAAAGATGGTATATGGCAGAGAAAAGAAAATCTAGGAGAAAAATATGAAGTTGAATATTATTTTTGCACTATTTACGGCATTTATGTTAATAGCTATTGCTGTAGGTTTTTACATGCAATGGAATCCTACAGTAGTAGCTATATTGTTTGGAGTGTTTTTTGTGGATACCATTTGCTATTTGATAGGTATTTGTAGACATTTGATTATGCCAAGTGTTATTTCTTGTAAGGATAAGATACATAAAGCCTATCGAAAATACATTCGCAGAATAGCTGTCAATTGTGGTCGCAAAATCAACCGATGGAAATTAGAAGATATGGGGGAAAACCATATATCTTTATTGTCTCCTATAGACGATTTCAAGAGACATAAAGAATATCTTATTCGTCTAAAAAATGCGATAGTCCAACCAAATGTATTCAATATAGCTTTGACTGGCTCTTATGGAGCAGGCAAGAGTTCTATACTTAAAACTTTCAAAGCATATTACCCGGAATATCATTATGTGAATGTATCGCTTGCGTCTTTTGTCGAGGTAAATATGCCGGAAAGTGATATTACATCAAAGGGCAAAGAATACAGTTTTGAGGAACAGTTGGAATACAGTATATTGCAACAACTCTTCTACCATGTAAAAGCAACAAATATACCAGAATCAAGATTTGGGCGTATAGAAAGAATATCTAAAAAGAAACGGATTTTGATGGCTCTGGGCATATTACTGTTTGTTGTAGCAAACTTATTTCTGTTTTGTCAGAAACAGGTAACCAAGTACTTCTTGATTCCACCAGAAGTCTTGAAATATTCATTTTTATTTGGGATAAGTATATCTGTATTCGTTTTTGGTATATGTGTTATTTTGTTCCAACTTATTCTTTTCATAAAGAAGATTAGTATTAAGAATCTAACGTTAGATAAGGCTACGTTAGAATTTGAAGAGAAGAAGAATGTTTCCATAATGAATCGCTATTTGGACGAAATCATTTATCTCTTCCAAGAAAAGAAATATGATGTGGTTATATTTGAAGACATTGACCGTTTTGAAAACACACATATATTCACAAAACTAAGGGAATTGAACTTAATTCTCAATCAATCAGAAGAGGTTGGCAGAAGGATTGTCTTTCTATATGCACTGAAAGATGACATATTTGCCAATGCGGAAGAGCGTACAAAGTTCTTTGATTACATTGTTCCTGTTATTCCTTTTGTTAATGTTTCCAATTCTGGAGACTTGTTCAGAAGAAAAATAGCAAATTTACATATTCCAAAGGCAGAGGTGCGCTCTTCATTTATTACGGATATATCCGCATTTGTAAACGATATGAGGGTATTGACGAATGTCGTGAATGAGTTTGACCTATATCGTAACTTACTTGACAAAAAATTGAATAAGGAAAAATTATTGGCTATGATTCTGTATAAGAATCTCTATCCTACTGATTTTTCTTTGTTGCATCAAAACAAGGGCGTGGTCTATGAGACTTTTATATCTACAGGATTATTAAAGGATGAAATCAAAAAAGATGATTGGAAGCGATTAGAGGAAATAGACTTGGAGATACATGCTATATCAGAAGAGACTCTTCGTTCTATAGAAGAATTACGCGCTGTTATTGTTGGAAAGTTTTTGAAATTATGGCCAGGCCTTGGTTGGGAAATATACAGCGATGGAAATAAAATAGATATAAGTAGTTTATACTCAGAAAAGAATATACAGCATATTCTTGAAGGGAATATATTCTTTAGAAATACCTACTACAATTATGGTGTAAAGCATCTTACAGTAGAAGAAATCAAATCTACTTTGGGAAAAAGTTATAATTATAGTCAGAGGAAACATTTAATACAATTAATTGCGGATGACAAGATAGAAGACCTAAAAGATGAACGCAAAGCTTTTATGGATGATATATCTGCCATGGAAAAATATACACTCGTAGATATTGCAAAATTAGGTAGGAATATCTTTGAGCATGTAAATATAACAAAAGGCCAAGAAAAAAAATATGAGGTTCTCAAATATCTGTTGGAGAAAGGTTATATAGACGAGAAGTATTTCTTCTATATTTCCATATTCCAAGAAGGAAGACTAACACCTTCTGATCAGGAATTCCTCCTCTCTATCAAATTCAATGCACCAAAGGAATTTGATTATAAGTTGCAAGAAGTTCCTTCTCTGATTCAAAACTTATCGGTTGTTGATTATGACAATAAAGGAGTATTGAACAAAGATTTACTGGATTATTGTTTGGAATATGAAGACGAATTTGGTGATAAATGTGATGCCATTATAAAACAAATGGTAGCTCATGAACAATATGTTGACTTGCTATACAAGTTCATGCAAGAAAGTGTTTGTTTAACGACATTCATCAAACGATTAGCACATATAGATAAGAATATTTGGAAATCATTATATAAGGATATTAATCATACCGACAAAGAAAAGTATTATGTCATTTCCATGATATTTATGAGTGCCGACATAAATGACATAAAAAAGATAAATTCCGCATATCCTTTCAATGCATACATCAACAAAAACAGTAACTATCCTCATTTGTTTGAGGACATAGAAAAAGATAAGGTTATTAAACTGCTTGATTTGTTAAATTTAAATGTTCAATCGTTGAAAGACGACAGCGATAGTACTAATACATATTCTTATATCTATGAGAATGATATGTATGCTATATCATTTGACAATATCAAAGTGGTATTTGAGCATAATGGATTATCAACAAATGATTTGAACTATGCTATTTACACGTCTATAGAAAAAACAGGACTTTGTGAGTTACAAAAATATATTCATCAGCAAATACCAACATTTGTGGATAATCTTATGTTTGCTCTGAACAATACTCGTGAGTCTTCTGATATTATAGTGTCTTTAATGGATGAAGATATAGAGGTAAGCGATATTATTAAACTTATCAAGCACAATGATACCATGTGGGATGATTGTAAGGGTATTATAGATAAAGATGTTGTATGTACATTGTTTACTGAAAACAAAATAAAAATGACATTTGAAAATGTGAACCATTATTGCTCTTGCTTTAATTCTTGGGAGATAGATAACACGCTCGTAACATTCATGAATCGCAATGAAAAAAAATCTATTGAAGAATTTACGAAACTTGTAGAATGTAAAGATGAACATCAAAACGAGCTGTTGTCAAGTGTCGTTTTATCAGAGAATATCAACGACAATATTGCTTACTCTATATTCAACAATAGTAGTCTAATAGATGTATGGAACAAAAAACTCTCGCAAATTAATGAAAAAAGAATAAAATATATTGTGGATAATGGTATTGTTTCTATATCACCAAGTTCTTATCAATGTATTATAAAAGGACATCCACACCTGAGCAAATATCTTCTTTGTAAGAATCCTGATATTGTTATTGCTGAGTGGAATGACTTTGTTCTTGGTATAAACACAGAAATAAAGATGATAAGTTGGATAGAATATAAAGATTACCAAAGTGTCATTCTGAATAAAATTAATCTGGAGAGTGTTACTCCATCTATTGCTGATGCTTTATTATCATACTTCTGTAAATCCGAAAATGAATTTAATTTAGCATTATATACTAAAGCAATGGAAAAGTCAAACAATCAAGCTCTAAAGGTTTTAGCAAGTACATGTTGTATTGCGAAAAGAATAATTGCAATAAATGAACTACCTAATATCTTCGCTAAGACAAAAGGTATATTTGAAGGACTTGAAAAGCAAGGAGAAGTTTATTCCATTTCCAAACAAATAGAAGGAGCACTACACTTTATGGACGCTCTTCACCAATTCAAGTATATCGGCAAGGTGAAAGAAAAAGGAGATTATTTTACAGGACAAGTTTTAAAACGTAAATCAAAGTAAAATGGACAACACCAACATAAATCATTTCTCTAGCATCTTGACATCGAACCTTTCAAATGGCATACTTTCTACGGAGAGTAATGTCCGCCAGTCTGTATCTCGCTTTGGCGGAATGGGCTATTCTATATCGGCTGATAGATTGGTAGAGTATTCATGAATTCAGCAACAAAAGGAGACTCTTCGGCTGGTATCAAGAGATTCTGAAAGAGTGGCGATTTTGGAAAACTGCACTACTACTCTATAATTGGCTTATTTTAGGGAATGGAGGGGCGCTTTGTTTCGGTGATAATAAGGAAATTAATACATCATAAATTATGACATTAGATATTCTTAGAAACTTTATACAGTCATCTAATATAAATTTTCTATATGGTTCAGGTATTTCACGACCATATCTTTCTACTTTGGGTAATATTGAAAAATGGTTGACCAAGGTGGCAGAAGATGATGGTAAAGAGACGTATAAAGACGTTATAAAAGCATCTTTATATAAGGCATATTGCGATGGGGTAATTCTTAAGAATCATTATTTCTATCATGATAAAGACTTCTTGGAAACAAAGTCGGCCTATACGGACTTTTTCAGCGTATGCAATGAGTTAATGAATAAAAGAAATGCTCAACTATTAAACAAGCAAATCAATCTTTTTACAACGAATATAGATTTGCTCGCTGAAGAAACTTTGGAAAAATCAGGAATCGAATTGAATGACGGTTTCCGAGGTACGCTAAAGCCTGCCTATAATGAGAGTAACTTCCAAATATCCCTTTCCAAGTCAAGTATGCAGTTTCATAAACAAGCAGAAGTTCCAATGTTTAATTTGATTAAAGTGCATGGAGCGGTTAACTGGAAGGAACAAGACGGAACAATACGAAGTGATACAATGCTGATGTATTATGTTCAACAGGCACTTGATGAGATTGATAAAGACTACTTTGTAAATTTGTATAAAGCAAACGGCACAGAAAAAACATATGATGAAGTAAAAACAGAAGCAGATGACATTGCACTTCATTTGCCAGATAATGCATATGACAAGTTTTTTGATGCATATAATCAAATAGTCATGATTAATCCGACAAAGGATAAGTTTAGAACAAGTGTGCTCGATTATCATTTTTATGAATTGATGCGAATTTATTCCAATGCTTTAGAAAGAGAAAACAGTCTATTGTTTGTGATGGGGTTCTCATTTGCAGACGAACATATTGCGCAAATCACCAAACGTGCTGCAGATACAAATCCTACGCTTCAAGTCGTCGTTTTTGCATACAGCGATAAAGACTTAGATACATATAAGCAGAATTTGGGAATAGAGCATGGATGCAGCAACAATAATATACTAATATTGACACCATATAGTTTTAAGGAATCAAATCAAGATAAATATAAGGAGTTGTGTGAGTTGGTAGAAAATTTTAACTTGAAAACGATAAATCTCCTGTTTAAAGAAATATCAAAGAACATTCATTCTGGTTATGGAACAAAATAAGGATATTTCAATTTATAATTCTGTCTTTAGAATAGGAATTGTTCATTCTGTTGATGGAAGGGTTATTAAGGTTCTTGTAGACAAGGACAAGAATAATAGCCATTTGATATTTCAAGGTCAGCTAATCAAGAATGTTGCAGTTGGTAGTTATGTAAAGGTTTTAAAAGGCTTTGAGACAATTGTAGGCAAGGTGGAATCAGAGTATATAGAAACAGATAAAGGCGTACCTGTTCAATATAGCTCGCAAGAGGAATACATCAATCGCTTTTTGATAATCAAACTGATAGGACATATAGAAGGACATTCATATAAAAAAGGATTAACTGAACTTCCGCTGATTGCTAACGAATGTCATCTTTTAACGAACAATGAATTTGAGATGATTCATTCTTTTGGAAGTAAGGATGATATGTTAATCAAAATTGGAGCAATTGTTTCAGACCCATTAGTGCCAATCTCTATTGGTGTCAATAAGTTATTTGCCAGCCATATCGGAATCTTTGGTAACACTGGTAGTGGAAAGTCTTATACATTGGCTAAAATATACAGACAGCTTTTCTTGACATTCAAGGATAATGAAAGTTTCAAAAACAATGCGAAGTTCCTCTTCTATGATTTTAATGGAGAGTATTCTAAGGAGAATGCAATCATTGAAGGAAAGAAAATTTATGACTTGTCAACTGGCACAGAAGAAGGGAAAGATAAGATACCGCTTTCCGACAAGGATATGCTTGATGAGAATCTCCTGTGTATTTTTGCAAGCGCCACCGAGAAAACACAAAGACCGTTCATCGTAAGATGTATCAAGTTGTACAAAACCATAGGTTGTGATATTGATAAATTCAAGAATTATTTGAAACGGCAAATAGTCGATATTTTAGAAATGTCAGATAAAGTGAAGGGAGACTTGCTCATTGATTATGTTGAGGAAATACTACCACCAAATATAAAAAATGGTATTGACATAGGGTTACGGGAGGATTTTTCGTATCATTCTAATGCTCAATGTTATTTCTTAAAAGATCGCTCAAATGGGTTTATTAATTTTCAAGATAGGCCTCAATATATATTGAATTTAAAAATATACCAGCAAGTTGATCAATTTGCCTTTTCGGACAATTTTATCAAGAATTTCATCAACATCATGTATATGAGGTTAATATATGATATGCTTGGTAATAGAGCTATGAACGAACATATAGCTCCTGCAATCAACAAACTTAAAAGTAATGAAAAAAATATAGAGAAGGTTTTTGATTTTACAGGTAAAATCGGTTCTTTCTGGAATATGTCTAATATTGTAGCCATCAACCTTTGTAATGTGAATACAGACATGAAAAAACTGATTCCGCTTCTATTGACAAACAAACTTTATCGGGAGTATAAAAAGAGGAGAGAATTTAACAGCTACTTAAATATCATAGTTGATGAAGCTCACAACATATTGTCTTATCAGTCGACTCGTGAAAGCGAGAGCTGGAAAGATTATCGCTTGGAAGTTTTTGAGGAAATCATTAAAGAGGGACGCAAGTTTGGAGTTTTTATGACAATAGCCAGTCAACGCCCATCAGATATTTCATCGACAATCATATCACAGCTTCACAATTATTTCATTCATAGGCTGATGAATGAGAAAGATATACAGCAAGTGAACAATACAATATCTTATTTGGACAAAGTTTCCGTTGAGTCTTTACCAATATTGTCAACTGGTGTTTGTGTGTTAGCTGGTCAACTATCAGAAATGCCAATTGTTGTTCAAATAGATAGAATTGAAGATAAAAACAAGCCTCAAAATGATACTATCAATATAGTTGAGGCTTGGTGTAAATGATTGGCTTTTTTATATGGCTAATAATGTAAATGACATAAAAAAGAAACTAATACCCCCTATCAATAGTCTGTGCTAATAACTTTTCCTCCACAAAACGCTTCAATACGAGCCATGGTTTGAGTTGTAAAGTTGTGTCTGGTAGCATTTGAATATTTCGAATTTTTACTTATTGAACAATATAATGTTTTATTGATAATCTGTTCACATTTAAATGAATAATAAAGAATCATTATCATAACATAATATGAACCCCAACAACCCACAACACAAATCCTTCCTCTGGCATCTCGACTTTGAGCCCTTCACATGGCACACTTTTTATGGTGAGCAATGTCCGCCATTCGTTACCGAAGAGAACAAGGAGGCATGGCGACGGTATCTGACAAAAGTCATCAAGAAACATCTGAAGGCAGAGTGATGAATGCACCTGAGTTCAGGGAGATAGAACTCCAGATAAGGGAAGAAAAGCTGTTGCGCATAAAATGGGACGAGAAGAGAAGACGGTCTATGGAGAAGCAATGGTATCGCGCCAAGATGGAGCGACCGAGAATCAACTATATTCCGAAAGGACTGAGCATGGACTACGAAGAGGAATACTCCAAATATCTGATGCAGGAAGTAAGCTTTGAACCGAGAGACAATGATGACTTCACGTCTCTGCTACGTCTGCTGGAACGATAGCACAAATATCTCCTCCATCGGTTTTGAGGGTAATCCAAAAGAGTGGTTTATCTCCATACGCATCTATGGAGAAAAGTTCGATGATCTGCTGCATGGTTATCTGCTGATGAACATGGCGTTTGCCTCTGCTTTGGGTATGTCAGAAAATTGATTTGGTGCAATTGGGACACCAACTATTTGGAGGAACTTGTAGAGCAAATATTATGACATGAAGTTCTTGCAAGGTAATTCAGCTTTTTGATTATCAAGAGGACATGGTGACAGCAGTGTTTCTCGTATTCGGGCGTTTCGGATGGTTTGGCAATGATGCTCGTATCGGTCGGTGCAGATGTCCGTATCGGTCGGTGCGGATGTCCGTATCGGTCGGCGCAGATGTCCGTATCGGTCGGCGCAGATGTCCGTATCGACCGACGCGGATGGTTTTAGCAGTGCTTCGACTCCATATCCCTTCGCGATTTTGACTTGATTACGAGCCATACGCCACTGAAGACGAGCACTACGGCCACGGCTTGCTTCCACGTGAAGAGGCACATGCCGCAGGCGATGCTCACCGATACTGCCACCACGGGCTGCATATAGTTGTAGATGCTCACCACGGTGGGGCGCAGCGTGCGTTGCGCCGTCTGCATACACAGGTAGGCGATGTAGGTGCCGAAGAATACCACGAAGCCTGTTTCGAGCCATGTCTTGAGGCTGACAGCCTGCCAGTCGGTAGACGCGGCGTGCGAGCCGAGGAACGGCGTGAGCAGAATCGTAGCCCACGTGAACATCCACTTGCTCATGGTTATCGGACTGTAGCGTTTCAGAATGCTGCGATAGAGCGAGAGGTAGAGCGCGAACGACATCTGCGCAGCCACGCACAGCAGGTCGCCACGTATGTCGCCGATGCGCGAGTCGTTGGCTACGGCGGTGCTGGCTATTAGGATGACGGCGCCCGAGCAGCCTACGCCCACGCCCAACGCTTTGCGCCCCGTGATGGGTTCCTTCAGAATGAGCGCTGCGAATATCATTGCGAAGATAGGCAGCGATGTGGTTACGATGGCGGCGTTGGACGGGGTGGTGATGCTCAGACCGATGGTGAAGCAACATTGGTTGCACACGAGTCCGAACACGCCGGCTCCGCAGAGCACGAAGATGTCCTTGAGCGGCACATGCTCGTGCTTGGTGAAGAGCGATGTTATCCAGAAGAACATCGCTCCGCCCAAGGCACGCAGATATACCATATTCAGATTGTCCACCCCATTCAGCATCGCGTCCTTGCCGATAGGAGCCATGAGACCCCAAATGACGCAGGCGGAGAGGATGGCGAGGTGGACAATCAGTACGCGTTTGTTCTGCATTGCGTCTATACGAGGTGAGCGATGAGGTCCTCACGCTCGCCGGCGAGCATGTCAATAACCGGAATTTCAACCATTGTGTAGCAGCCCGGCTGCTGGCGCATTGTAGCGCGAGCCACGTTGACGAGCACCTGACCGGTGAGTGCAGGGTTGTTGATGCTCATGGTGAACTCCATGCGCTGGTTCTGTGTCTTGCCGCTCACGCCCTTGCGTGTGAGATGCACGCCGTGACCCATGTCGCGCACGGCATCAACCGACGGTACGGCGAACACGTGAGTCTCGTCGTTAGAGAAGTAGGGGTCTGCCTTGATAGCCGCCGTAACGTCTTCGAGCTTCGCTCCCTCCTCAAGTTCTACGTACACCATGCGGCGGTGCAAACCCTCGCCCTTCGGTATGGTCATAGACAGAGCATCCTTCACGCCCTCCTTGGAGCGCACGCATACGCTGTGGCCCATCGACATGCCCGGTCCGAAGTTGGTGTAGCTGAGGCCCTTTGGTGCGAGGCTCTGCATCAGAGTGCGCACAATAGAGTCAGAACCCGGGTCCCAACCTGCAGCGATGATGCTCACCGTACCGTTCTTCTTGCACTCCTCAGAGAGAGTGCGACGGTAGTCGACGATAGAAGTATGTATGTCGAAGCTGTCTACGGTGTTGATGCCGAGTGCAGATATCTGCTTTGCGTACTCCTCGCACGAGCGTGTCGGAGTAGCAAGGATAGCTACGTCCACGTCCTTCAGCTCGCGGATGTCCTTCACTACCTCATACTGTGCCAGTTCGGCAGGCTTGTTCTCGGCACCGTGACGGCGCACTACACCAGCAATCTCAAAGTCGTCGGCAGCTTCAAGCGCCTGAATCGCATACTGACCGATGTTGCCGTATCCCACTACGGCTGCTCTAATCTTTTTCATGTCTTTCACTTTATTATAATTAATAATAGACGTAACACATCGTATTGTAGATGTGTTGCATCGTTCTTGATGAGTGCAAAGTTATAGAAAATCATTAAAACAACTTCTTCCTGTATGACGTTTTTTTATGTATTTTACTGTCTGTTAGGCAAAATCATCAAAAATAGGTATTTCATAATTCGCTGATTATGCTTAATTTTGCAACCGTAAAATAAAAATACTCAACGACAATGAAAAAGAAATATCTTGGCAAGACCATCGGGTCGTTGCTTATAGTACTTCTTATGATGCCGTTAGGGCACGCTCTTATGATTCTCATGGAGCACTTCCTTGAGCCGACAACGCTTCACTATTCGGCGTTCTTGATGGGTTTCGTAGGACTCCTTATCACCATAGCCGGTGTGTTCGTGAAAGGCGACACACGCCAGACCTGCTTCGGACTCGCCGGAGCCTTGCTCTTTTGGACAGGTTGGGTGGAGTTTTTGTTCGCTTACTTCGCTCAGCGCTTCGGTGTACATTGCGACCTTGTAGGCAACGGCGTTGTGCAGACTGTTACGGAATACGTCAATGGTGTTGGCGTAAACCATACGTTCACAATCAACGGCACACCGCTTGAAGATTTCTCGCGTGCCGAACTTAAGGCGATACGCGGCTCCCGACCGGAGTATCTCATCATGCCCGCCACGTTCGGCATGTGGATGATGTTCGTAGTGATGTACACCTTCTGCACCCGCACCGGCTGTCTGTTCATCCGCTGGGTACAGCGGCATTGCGGAATAAACGAAAAGGTGGAGTTGCGACCTATGGCGTATCATCCGAGCATAGTGATATTCATGGAATGGAACATAATGATGTGGGGACTCTACATGCTGCTCATGTTCTGCTACGACCCCGTATTCCTCGGCGACCATCACCCCGTGACCTACGCCATTGCTGCCATCTGCCTCTTCGGTTCGGTGCTGATGTTCAAGAAGCAGCTCTACATAAAGCAGTGGGGACGCAACCTGCGCATGGCTTACGCCACGGTTATAGTGTTCTGGACCTTCGTGGAGGTGGTTGCACGCAACGGACTCTTCAAGGAGATATGGGTCGACCCGATGAATCATGTGGTGGAGATGAGCGCAGTGCTCGCCATCTTCGTGGCGCTCATAGGGGGTGCACTTGTCTCAAGTGCACCAACCAAACAGTAGTACAATAATATAAACAAATAAAATAATCACAACTCTTTTTATGAAAAGAATTTTTACTCTCTTGTTCGCTGTTCTCACAGCGACAACAATCATGGCACAAATGCACGGACCGATGAAGTTCGTTGGTGCATCGAATATGACAGTCTCAACAATGAGCAACGATAACCCCAGTGATACAATCTTGTTCGCAATGAACGGCATGGAGTCGGGCAACATCACTCTGCCTGCCATGAAGGGTATGCAGACAATACCATCGTTCACCATCAGCGGTGCTAAATTCACGTTGGGCGAGAACCATGTCGTTACGTTTGCCGACCAGACTTTCAGCGCAAAGGTGACAGTGGACGGAGAAGAGAAAAATATCACCGGCTCATCGCTTTCGGGCACATACAACATGGCTGACAACTCGCTCATGCTTACGGTAGTGTTCCAGTATGGCAAGATGCCGTTCCCTATGACATACACCGTGAAAGGCTACTACGTAAAGGCTGTGTCTAACCCCATCACTGTTACAGTAGGCGGACAGTTCACATACAACAACGACAATGTTACATACGAGTTGCGTCGATACAAGGACGGCGAAACAGACAAGCTCGACGTTACTGTTCCCTCCTATACGCTCGCAAACACCATCATGGGCAACCTCACACTCGGTTCGTACACCGTGAAGGGACTCGTTTACGACGAGGCTCAGGGCGGCTACTACCGCGACTATAAGAACGACGGACTTAAGTTCCACTTCACAGCCGTTCAAGGTGGCAAGACAACAATGGACAAGGACTACGACTTCGCAACAGACAAGGATAACAACATTCTTGTAAAGTACGAAGGCAACAACGTAAGCTCTATCGTCAACACCTTCCAGGTGGGAACCATGCCTTTCGGTATCGTGTCGGTGTTCAGTGGTGCAACAACATCAATAAAAAACATCACCACAACGCCGTCTCACGATTTCAACACCACATCGTCTGTTCAGTACAACCTTGCAGGCCAGCGTGTGGACAACAACTATAAAGGAATTGTTATTGTCAATGGTAAGAAGTATTTGAGAAAATAGTATAATGATTAAAAAAGCCATTTTACTTGCTGTTGCAACTGTGAGCATACACATGCTCACAGCCTGCAACGGCATTTTTGATGATATATACGACCAGCCGAAGCCCGTCGTGCCGGCGAAAGGACAGCTCGTTATCGACGCTACGAGCTGGACCGACTGGTATTATGTCGACCTGCCACGCCTGCAGCGCCTTGCTGAGGAGGGCGACGAGGACGCTCTGCTTAAGGCTCAGAGCGAGTTCGAGAAGCACCCGATACCTTTCACGCTCAGTGAGGGCAAGGGGGACGGACGTTCGGGGCAGTATCTGTACTGGTTCGACGTGTGGGGTGAAGGCATACAGAACAACGAGTTCCGCCAGTTCACCGAGACCGATGCGCAGCAAGACCCCGAGGAGTGGAGCTTCGCCGTGCACCGCAACAACGTGCGCACAAACGGTGGTGCCGTCTACGAGACGCAGTACACCTCCTTCGACCAACTCCCCGAGTCGAGCACCGAATTCGCTAACAAGGAGTTCACCGCCGACGAGTGGAGCGAGAACGAAGTGTGGAGCAGTAAGGAACAGATGCTGCTAAGTCTCGTGCCGTCGCAGGGCATCAATATTAATAAGGTGCTCTCGTCGTGGCTTGAGTTCAAGTTCAACGTGCCGCCCGACTACAAGCCCAACAAGCATGTCTTCATCCTGCGACTTGCCGACGGCACCTACGCCGCTCTGCAGCTCGCCGACTTCATCTCGCCCGAAGGCAAAAAGTGCTTCCTGACCATTAACTATAAGTATCCGTATTAAGGAGTTATGGTGGTGAGATGGTGAGGTGTTAGGGTGGTGAGATTTGCATAGGAGGGTATGGCATCCCTGCCATACCCACGCACCCTCCCAGGGGGTGTAGTGGTCTCCACTGCACCAACCAAACAGTCACTGTATCCTCCCACAGCAAGAACGCATTCCGTGGGATAACAACGCACCCTAACATCTGTGCAGATCTGTGACATCCGTGGGAGAACAAATGCATCCCGCCATCTGTGTAAATCTGTGAAATCTGTGGGAAACTCACAAGACTGCGTGGGTATGGCAAGATGCCATACCCTCCTATAATTAAAAATACAATAAGATAAATGATAAAAAACATAATACTTCCGCTCGCTCTTCTCGCAACCGCGCAAACGGCGATGGCGCAGGCAGACCCAGAACTCGACGATGTGCAGCTCGACTCCATCTTTCGCCATTACGAACTGGAGGAAGTGGTGGTGACCGGCACACGCACACCGAAGTTCCTGAAGGATACACCTATACAGACACGCGTCATCACGTCGCGCGACATAGCCCGCACCGATGCCACCAACGTGCAGGATCTGCTGCAGCAGGAGTTGCCCGGCGTGGAGTTTTCCTACTCGATGAATCAGCGGACCCACCTTAACTTCGCCGGATTCGGCGGACAGGGCATCCTCTTCCTCGTAGACGGTGAACGTCTCGCAGGCGAGTCGATGGACGATGTCGACTTCTCGCGTCTGCTTATGGCTGGCGTGGAGCGTATCGAGATTGTGAAGGGTGCGTCGTCAGCGTTGTACGGCAGCAGTGCTGCGGGCGGCGTGGTGAACATCATCACGAAGAACGCCACCGAGCCGTGGACCCTGAACGTGAACGCACGCTACGCCAAGCACAACGACCAACGCTATGGTGGCGTGTTCGGACTCAGTTCGAAGTACTGGAGAAATGCGTTCAGTGCCAACTATCACAACAAGGACAACTACAACGTGACGAGCGCCGCCAACCCCGTGACACGTGTCATCTCCACCATCTACGGCGAGCGCACCGTCGACTTCAAGGACAAGCTGACGTGGCGACCCTCCGACCGACTGAGCATCGGCGCACGTGCCGGCTACTTCTTCCGCGAGACAACGCGCACCGTGAACCTGCCCGAACGCTATCGTGACTTCTCTGGCGGCTTGCGTCTCGACTGGCTGATTACCAAGGACGACGACCTGCAGGCGAGCTACGCCTTCGACCAGTACGACAAGTCGGACTATCAGCAGTTGCGCCACCTCGACATACGCGACTACAGCAACGTGCAGAACACGGTCCGACTGCTCTACAACCACTCGTTCGGCGAGACAGCGATGCTCACTGTCGGTGCCGACTATATGCACGACTATCTCTTTAACACTTATCTCGCCGGCGCAGCACGCGAGCAGGACTGCTACGACGTGTTCGCGCAGTACGACTGGAATATCACCGACAAACTCGAAGCCGTGGCTGCCGTGCGCTACGACTATTTCTCCGATCAGTCGAACTCGCAGTTTACGCCAAAGCTCAACCTCCGCTATAAGCCCAACCACCGCCTCGTGCTGCGTGCAGGTTACGGCATGGGCTTCCGCGCACCGTCGCTGAAGGAACGCTATTACAACTTCGACATGGCTGGCATCTGGATTGTCGAGGGCAACGAGAATCTGAAAGCCGAAAAGAGCCACAACTTCACGCTCTCTGCCGAATACTCACGCGCCAACTGCAGCCTTGCCGTGTCGGCATATTACAATAATGTAATAAACAAGATCTCTACATCGGCGCCCTATTTCAAGTCGATAGAAGACAAGCTGCCCTATCTGCCCTATACCAACCTCGCCAACTACAGAGTGTTCGGCGCAGACGTTAGCATGCAGGCACGCTGGCAGAACGGCATCTCGGCACGACTCAGCTACGCTCACACCAAAGAGCGCCTGCCGAAGGACAAGGAAGGCAACACCATAAACAACCAGTACATACCGGCACGAGCCCATGCTCTGAACGCCAACGTCGACTACGACCATCAGTTCACGAAGCGCTACGGCATATACGCTTCGCTCAACGGACGCCTGCTTTCGGGTACGGAGAACGTGGAGTTCAAGAACTACTACGACGTGACCGAGGGTACGGTGCGTGTGAAGTATCCTGCCTACACCCTCTGGAAACTCTCGCTCACGCAGCGTGTTGGCAAGGCGGTGAGCATAACCACCGCCCTTGACAACCTCTTTAACTATCGTCCGAAGCACTATTACCTCAACTCGCCGCTCACCGACGGCATCACGTTGCAGGTAGGAGTGTCAATCGACGTAGATAAGTTGTTCTGATAAGCATCGGAAGTTTATCTGATAAGTATCGGAAGTTCATCAGACAAGCATCGGAAGTTTAAGAAGTGATTGGTAAAAGCTAAAGTTTAGTTTAGACTAACACCTCTTAAACTTCTGTTTTTTATATTATGAATACCCAATTATTATTAGTATATTTGCAGCGATAATTTAACGACTAAGCAAATATGGTACTTTCAAATCTACAGCACAGCGACCGCATAGAGTCGCTTCATCCGTTGTTCAAAACCGTGTTCGACTACGTGAAGTCGCACGACTTGCTCAATACTCCTTGCGGACGCATAGAGTTGCAGGGCGACGACCTCTTCATCAACAACGTCAACCCCGAGTGCGTAGCAGCCGACAAGCAAGTGCTTGAGGTGCACCGTCAGTATATTGACATCCACATCCTCCTCGAAGGTGAGGAGACCATCGGCTGGAAAGCTATTGAGGACTGCACGAACGAGACAAAGCCCTACGATGCCGAAGCCGACTGCGCTCTCTATGCCGAGCCTGCTTCCGCTTACGTGAAGATGCATCCGGGCGAGTTCCTCATCGTGTGGCCCGAAGACCCACACGCACCGGTGATTGGCGAGGGAAAGATTCGCAAGCTGATTGTTAAGGTTAAGCTTTAATTCTCAACTAAGATAATATCTTCGCAGCCGATCTTCTTCCAATCGAACCCAGCCACCAGTTCTTCAGCCGTCACCCTATTGGGCGACTTCTGCAGTCCTGCCTTATAAGCCAACAAGCCTATAATATCCTCAGCTTCGAAGCGCGATCGTAAAGCCTCCATGTCGAGACTGCGGTCGCGCTTCGACAGTCTCTGCCCCTCGGTGTTGCAGAGCAGCGGCAGATGAGTGAAGCGCGGTGGAGCAAATCCCAATTCCTTTGCCAGATAAATCTGTTGCGGCGACGATAGCAGCAAGTCGCGACCGCGCACTACCTCCGTGATGCCCATCAGCGCATCGTCCACCACCACCGCCAGCTGGTAAGCCCATGCCCCGTCCTTGCGTCGCACGATGAAGTCGCCGCATTGCGTCGTCAGGTCTACGGTCTGCTCGCCGTAGTGTCCGTCGACGAACGACACGATTCCCTCGCCCTCCTCCGGCACACGCATACGTATAGCCGCCTTAGGAGGGTATGGCATCCCTGCCATACCCACGCAATCAGCAGTAGTGTATGGCATCCCTGCCGTTTTCAGATTGCGACACGTACCCTTATACACCACGCGCCCGTCGCTCTCGTGCGGAGCCTGCGTAGCCAATATGTCCGCACGCGTGCAGTAGCACGGATACGTCATACCACGGTCAGCAAGTTTCTGCAGCTCCGCCTCGTATATCTCGCCACGCTCGCTCTGATAGAACGGACCCTCGTCCCACGTCAGTCCGAGCCATTCGAGGTCGCCCATAATCAAGTCGGCATACTCCATACGCGAACGCTGCGGATCAATATCCTCAATACGCAGTACCCATTTGCCACCCTGCGCCTTTATCGAAAGCCACGACAGCAACGCACTGAACACATTGCCCAGATGCATACGTCCCGTCGGCGACGGCGCAAAGCGACCCCTCTCTATATATTCCTTATTGCTCATCTTTGTTTTATTAGGAGGGTAGGGCATCTTGCCCTACCCACGCACCCTTCTTTAGTATTAGGAGGGTAGTACATCTTGCCCTACCCACGCACCCTCGCACTGCTATATAATGACAGCTTAAAGGCTGCGTGGGTATGGCAAGATGCCATACCCTCCTATATTAGTCTGCAAAATTATAAAGAATAATCGGTTTGAGCGTAAGTTGTTGCAATAATATTCAGTTTTGTTACAAATCGATACTTATTAGCTGAATAAAACTACAAATTTGCTGAATATTTTGGTTTGTACTGCGGATTTATTTGGAAGGCTACAAAAGTTTTCTATACCTTTGCAGTGTGTTTGAATAGAAACAATAAGAAAATGAAAGGACCGAGCGCGTGAATCGTCACGTCGCCCGGTCTTTTTTGTGTTTAAAAACCTTGACAACCTATTTACGAAACAGTTACATATAGCAAAACCGCCCGGATAGGTGTCGTTTCCGACTGTCCTATCCGGGCGGTTTATATATAAATGTATAAGTGGTATTCTATGCGTGTAGCATTAGATCTGCACCTTCACGGTTGTAGCATGAGCGTTGCATACTACAGTAACGAGGTATGAGCCTTTTGCGAGTGCCACCTTTGCCTTGTCGGCAGTAGTGGTGAGTCCGCTAACAACGCGTCCCTCAAAGTCGCTCACGAGGATGCGCTTTGCGAGTCCTGCAGTCTCCGGCATACTGATCTTAACACAGTTCTTGCCAGCAACAATGCTGAAATCCTTTGCTGCAACCGTAGAAGCTACGCCGTCAACCACCTTCTTCTCAGCCAGACGGAACACACGTGTAGCATGCTTGCGCACATCGGTTGTGAATGTACCCGTAGCTTCGCCAGCCTCCGCGTTCTCCATCACGTCGCGAACGGTGTATGTCTTTGTCGGGTCGAGAGCCGGTATAGCAGCGAAGTCGAATGTAGCCTGCTTCTCAGAGCTTGACATGTTGGTTACAGAGAGAGCCACGTCGCCGTTCTCGCAGTCCTTAGCGAAGACAACGAGGTTGTCAGCCTCAGAGATAAGGTCGCCCTGCTGACCCATGCGGTCCTGGTTGAGAGCGATAAGCTCCTTGTTGCGCAGCAGCTTGAAGTCGGCATCGGTGAGGGTGTTCTTGCTCGGGTCGAACGACAGAGCCATCGGCGAAGACCACATACACCAGAGAGCGAACTGTGTAGCATACTCGTCGTCGGTCATACCGGCACCAGTGCCGCCGCAGAGGTCGTTAGACGACTTACCCGTAGCGTGCAGACCGGTGCAAAGCATATCCGAATCGTTGAAGCGGTTAACGCCCTGATAAGCAGAGAGGTTCTTCATAGCCTCGATGCTCTGCACGACGCCTACACCGCTACCAGAACCCGTCCAGCAGTCGCGTACGTCCTGCGAGATGCGCCAGCAGCGTCCGCCTACCTCAGCACCCCATTTCCACGGTTCGCGCACGCCCCACTCGCAGATGTAGAGCATAGTGTTGTTGCCAGCAGCAGCGAAAGCGTCAGCAAGAGCCTTGTAGCGCTTCTTAGCTGTCTCTACGTCGTCCGGCGCATAGCAGTAGTCGCACTTCACAACGTCTACGCCCCACTCGGCGTATGTCTTGGCGTCGATTGTCTCGTAGCCGTACGAACCGAAAGCGCCAGCACATGTTCTGTCAGCAGCGTCGGTATAAAGACCGAACTTCATGCCGTTCTGGTGAACATAGTCTGCCACAGTCTTGAGACCGTTCGGGAAGCGTGATGCGTTAGGCTGCGGTGTGCCGTCTGCCTTGCGTGTGCCCTGCCAGAGGTCGTCCATCATGATATGGTTCCAACCGCACTCGTACAGACCCTTGTTCTGGAAGAGTTCTACAGCCTGCTCAATGATTTTCTGTGAGATGTTGCCCTGAACCGAGTTCCAAGAGAGCCAGCCCATGAACGGAACGGGGTGCTGCAGAGTGCTTGATACGGTGAGTGTAACATCCTCAGATGTTGTCTCGCCGTCTGCAGTAACGTTAATCTGATATGTATATACGCCTTCTTCAGCAACTACGCCCTCTACGATATTGCGGGCTGCGTTCCATGTGAGACCTGCAGGCAGATTGCTTACAGAGAGCTGAGCGCCAGTAACGGTAGAGCGAACCTTCTGCATGAAGCGAACGTTAGGCTGCGAGAATACGGTTGTAGCACATGCGAGCTTTGTGGTGAGTTCCTCTGCGCTCACGATGCACGGACGTGTAGAGTTCTGATCCTGGAACACGAGATAAGCGTTAGCCCAGTCGACGTGGTCGCAAGTGTTTGTGCCGTCGTTGCCGTTTGATGTCTCAAGATATAGATACTTCCAACCGCTGAGGTTGTCAGCGTGGATGTCTACCGACTGGTTCGAGAAGCGGTTGATAGTACCCTTAGCCACATCCTCTGTAGCGCCACCTTCAGCCTTTACGTAAACATGATAATCGAAGTTGCCTGCTTCCTTCACCTCGTCGTCAACGCCGAGCACAGTGTAGAAGTCGGTTACCGATCCGTTGAGCTTGATGATAATCTGCGACGGTCCGTGTGTGCCCACTCCGCTCTCGTATACCTTGCCACCAATGGTGATGTTGTTGCCGTCGATGCTCTTGTCCTTCTTCGGAGTGTGGTTCTCCCAACCGCACTTGGTCTTTTCTATTTCGAGAGAAGACAGACGGATGTATTCCTGACCCAAAGGAGCATCAGGAATAGTGACTACGTTAGAGCCACCCTGCCACATGTCCGACTCGTTGATGAGCTGCGGAGCTGTGCCAGCGTACTTGAAGTAAGCGTCGCCGAGATCCACGTGGTCGCCCCATGCCTCTTCGCCCTTGTCGAAGTTGAGAATAAGATACACTGCGCCAGTAAGGTCAACATCAATCGTTGTGCCGGTAGCGTCGTTGACAGTGATAGTGCCACTCTTCACAGTCGTAGCCTGCTTGCTGCTGTTGTAAGTAGTGACAGTGTAGTCAACGATGCCGTGCTTAGCCTGGGTAGGTGCTGCTGCATCAATACCGAAAATAGCATGAAAACTTTTGGCACCATTCACCTTCACCACAAATTTTGAAGGAGCATGTGTGCCAACACCCGTTGTGTAGGTGTTGCCGGCTATAATAAGCGGTGTACCAAACGTAGCCTTGTCGGCATACACCTTATTCTTATTATCGTCGTTGAAATAAGTGACAGTAGTCAGGTCGAGCGAACTCAACAGGCATACGTCGTTACCAGTTGGGGGGGTAATTGTCTCTGCTTTAGCATCAACAATGCCCAACACACTGACAAGAAGCAAAGCTATCAGTGCGCTTACGTTACGTAAAAGTTGTTTCATTGTTTTTAATTAAGAAATTGATTTGTTGTATAATAGAACTTCTGCAAAGTTACCTATTATTGTCTGATTGGCAAAACATTACATCATGTTTTAACATAAAAAAGGTTCGTGGCGGCAACATGGCATGTGTCTATTTGCTTAATAGCAAAATAATTTGTAATTTAGCGACATAAAACCAGACAATTCATATGGAACCTAAACATAATATGAACAGATGAAGACACACCAGGAACTATACCAATACATATTTGCAGCGGCAGTCGTCACGCTGCAAATACCTGCATCTGCCACTGCTCAGGTGCAGGAGCTGAACGTGCAGCGCGACACAATCCCCACATATCTGAAGGTACAGAACAAAGGTATCGTAAACAATGCGCTCGACGTGTTGAACGGCAATGCAGCCGGTGTGAGCGTTACGTCGAACGGCATGGACCGTATGGCGCAGCTCTCGTCGGTGCGAGTGCGCGGCACCACGTCAATAGTAGGAGGCAACGACCCGCTCGTCATCATCGACGGCGTGACAAGCGACATAGCCACGCTCTCCACCATCTATCCTGCCGACATAGAGAGTTTCGCGGTGCTCAAGAATGCTGCCGAGACCGCACTCTACGGCTCGCGCGGTGCGTCGGGTGTTATCGAGGTGAAGACAAAGAGGGGCACAGGCAAAGGGTTCCAAATATCTTACGAGACAAACATCGGACTGGAAGCCATGTCAAAGAAGCTCGACATGCTGTCGGCTGACGAGTATCTCGCTACAGCCAAACGCCTCGGGATATACGCCAACAACGGCGGATACAAAAACAACTTCTACGACGTAATCACCCGAACCGGCTTTGTTCAGAACCATTATTTGGCTTTCAGCGGTGGCTCGGAGCAGTCGAACTATCGTGCGTCGTTCGGCTATATCGACCATAACACCATAATAAAGACCAAGGACTACAACAATTTCGTGGCAAAGATAGATGTCACGCAACATGCTTTCGGCAACCGTCTCGTCGGCGACTTCGGTGTGTTCGGCTCTACGTACAAGAACAACGACATCTTCGACCCGCAGATGCTGTTCTACTCTGCTGCTTGTCAGAACCCTACCTATCCTGCTGGTCGCGATGCCAACGGCAACTGGACAAAGAACGGTTCTGCATATCGTATCAATCCGCCTTCTGCCGTACTTGCCGAGCGTAGCGACCAGAAGGAGATGTACTTCAACACCCATATGCGACTGCTCTACAAGCTTGCGCCCTTGCTCAATCTGTCGGCATTCGGCAGCTACTCGTACACCTCAAACGAAAACTCTGAGTTCTGCCCGACATGGGTGTGGGCGCAGGGCAACGTATGTCGCGGCGAATTCAAGAAACAGGAATATCTCGGCAACGTCTCGCTCGACTATGCCCATACCTGGGGCAGCCACTCGTTGGCTGCCGGACTCTCCACCGAATATCATTATCTGGAGCGCACTGCATTCTGGACACGCGCCAAGGGCATAACAACAAACGAGTTCGGCTACGACAACATCGGAGCCACTGCGTCGCGTCCTTATGGTGCTACGGGCAGCATCTACGAAGACCAGTCGCTGGCGTCGGTCATGGCAAACGCCTCCTACACATTATATAATAAGTATAAGCTGACGCTCACTATGCGTGGCGATGGTTCGTCTATGGTGGGCGACAACAACACGTGGGGCTTCTTCCCCTCGGTTTCGGCTGAATGGGACGTAAAGAAAGAGCACTTCTTAAGCGGTTTCGACGGAATAAGCACTCTGAAACTGCGCTCAGGCTACGGACGCTCGGGCAATCTGGGCGGCATATCTGCCTATACTACAATGAACAACGTGCAGCAGACGGGCATCGTACCCGTCAACAACACGCCGACTGTGACGCTCGGCACCATACGTAACAACAACCCCGACTTGAAATGGGAGACAAAGTCGACGTTCAATATCGGTGGCGAGATCGGACTGTGGCACAACCGCCTTATGCTTACCGCCGAGTACTACTACTCGAAGACTACCGACATGCTCTACTCCTACGATGTGCCCGTGCCGCCGTTCGCCTACGACAAGTTGCTGGCAAACATCGGCGCTATGTCGAACCAGGGTCTTGAGATCGGTTTTTCTATAGCTCCGGTGCAGACAAAGGATATAGACCTGAACGTGAGCATGAACCTCTCGTTCCAGAAGAATAAGTTGCTGTCGCTCTCCGGCAACTATAACGGCATGAATATGTCGGCTGCCAACATCACAGCCATTGGCTCCATAGACGGAGCCGGTCAGAACGGCGGCGACAACAACCATGTGCTCTACCAGATAGTAGGACAACCCTTGGGTGTGTTCTATCTGCCCCATTGCACCGGACTCTACAAGGACGAGCAGGGCACAATGAAGTATAGGATAGAAGACCTCGACCGCAACGGCACCATCGACTTCGGCGACGGTGGCGACCGACGCATCTGCGGACAAGCCACGCCGAAGGCAACGCTCGGCTCAAACATATCGCTGCGCTACAAGAACTTCTATATGTCGCTGCAGATGAACGGAGCCTTCGGACACAAGATATTCAACGGCACGGCACTGGCATACAACAATATGTCGTCGTTCCCGATATACAACGTGATGAAAGGTGCGCCCGAACGTAACATCGTCGACCAGAACGTGTCCGACTATTGGCTCGAACGTGGCGACTATCTCAACTTCGAGTATCTCACCGTCGGCTACAACGTGCCGGTGAAGAGCAACATAGTGCGCTCGCTGCGTGTGTCGTGCAGTGTCAACAACCTCGCCACCATCACGTCCTACAGCGGACTGACACCGATGATAAACTCGTATGTTGTCAACTCGTCAATGGGCATCGACGACAAGCGCTGCTATCCTACGTACCGAACCTACTCCATAGGAGTGAGCGTGCAGTTCTAAAACAGCCCGAAATGTTTTCACCAACGTAACGATTAATGACTATGAAACATAGATTTTTCGCATTGTCTGTTCTCGCCATTTCGCTCTCGCTGACGAGTTGTCTCGACGAGACACCAAAAGACCAAATACCGGAGCAGAATATTTACGACTCTGCCAACAGCCTGTACGTCAACGCCGTAGCTTCGCTGTACAACTACATCGGTGCACACGAGGAGGGCGAAGGTTTGCAGGGCACATGCCGCGGCATATACGACTACAACACGCTGACCACCGACGAGGCTATCATGCCCATACGTGGCGGCAACTGGTATGACGGCGGACTCTGGCAAAACATGTACAACCATACTTGGACTGCCACCGACACCGATCTGTACAACGTCTGGAAATATCTCTATAAGGTTATCGTGCTCTCCACAAAGTCGTTGGAGACGATCGACCAGTACAAGGCGCTGCTTACTGACCGGCAGCGTGACGAGTACAAGGCGGAAGTGAGAGCCGTTAGAGCCATGTTCTACTATTATGCCATGGACATGTTCGGACGCATACCCATACTTGAGTCGACAGCGCAAAAGACTGCCGACATACGACAGAGCGAGCGCAGCGAAGTGTTCAGATATATTGTGAACGAACTGCAGACCGTGGCGCCGCTTCTGCCCCTTGAGCACAGCAATCTGCAAGGCAACTACTACGGTAGGATGACGCGTCCGGTGGCGTGGTTCCTGCTTGCCAAACTCGCCCTCAACGCCGAAGTGTACACCGACAACAACTGGACCGACTCGTCACGACCAGACGGCAAGATGATAATGTTCGACATCGACGGCACACAGAAGAACGCATGGCAGACCTGCATCCACTACTGCGACCTGATTGCAGCCGCCGGATATTCGCTCGAGAGCGAATATGCAAGCAACTTCGCCGTGCACAACGAGAATTCGAAGGAGAACATCTTTACCATTCCGTTAGACAAGATGCTATATCTTAACGAGTTCCATTATCTGTTCCGCTCGCGCCATTACGCACACGGCGGTGCATACGGCGGAGCTTCCGAGAATGGCACATGCGCCACGCTGCACACCATGGCTGTAAACGGATACGGCACAGCTTCGCCCGACACACGCCTCGAACTTAACTTCTACACGGGTAGGGTAGAGGTTGACGGCAAGTATGTAACCCTCGACGATGGCACGCCGCTCCAGTACATGCCGCTCGCCGTCGAGCAGAACCTCACGGCAAGCAAATACATCGAGACGGCAGGAGCACGCATGAAGAAGTATGAGGTAGACCGCACAGCCTACTCCGACGGACGTATGCCCGACAACGACATCGTGCTCTACAGATACGCCGACGTGCTGCTGATGAAGGCAGAGGCAAAGGTGAGAAACGGAGAGTCGGGCGACGAACAGCTGAACGCCGTGCGCTCGCGTGCCGGAATGCCCTCGCGTGCAGCCACACTCACGAACATTCTCGACGAGCGTCTCTTAGAACTTGTGTGGGAAGGCTGGCGCCGACAGGACATGATACGCTTCGACACCTATTGCGCTCCGTACGACATCCACACACCGTCAGCCGCCGACAAGAAGCGATACACCATAGTGTTCCCGATTCCGGAAAAAGCACGCGAACTGAACCCTAATCTCGCGCAAAACCCTGGATATTAATAAAAAACAATGCCGACACTACAGATGTCCCATTGTGCAAATAAAAAACAAATAATGAATAATTCGTGAAATGAAAACAAAAAAATACCTCAAAATAGGTATAGTATAATTCTTTTTTTGTAATTTTGTAAGCGTAAAGGGTGTGAGCTGTAAAAGCTTATGCCGCTTTCGTAGAAAAGACTTTACACATTAATAATTTAAATTATTATAACCGATTATGATTTATTCAAAAGAAGTAGACAACATGTGCGTTGTCGCAAAGGGTCCTAACCACGGACCGGCTCCAATTCCTGAGGAAGGAAAATGGATTTATGCCAAGGAGATTAAGGATATTTCTGGCTATACTCACGGTGTGGGTTGGTGTGCTCCGCAGCAGGGTGCCTGCAAGCTGTCTCTGAACGTTAAGGACGGCGTTATCCAGGAGGCTCTCGTTGAGACTATCGGTTGCACCGGTATGACTCACTCAGCAGCTATGGCTTCTGAGATTCTCCCGGGCAAGACAATCCTCGAGGCTCTGAACACTGACCTCGTTTGCGATGCTATCAACACAGCTATGCGCGAGCTCTTCCTCCAGATTGTTTACGGACGTACACAGAGCGCATTCTCTGAGGGCGGTCTCGTAATCGGTGCTGGTCTTGAGGACCTCGGCAAGGGTCTGCGCTCACAGACAGGTACTCTCTACGGTACAGTAGCTAAGGGTACACGCTACTTGGAGCTCACTGAGGGCTACATCACACGTCAGTTCCTCGACAAGGACAACCAGGTTTGCGGTTATGAGTATGTTCACCTCGGCAAGATGATGGAAGCTATCAAGAACGGTATGGACGCTAACGAGGCTGTGAAGAAGTTCACTGGCTCTTACGGTCGTACAACTGCCGAGCAGGGTGTTGTTAAAGCAATTGATCCACGTAAAGAATAATAAGGAGATACACAACTATGATTAGAAAAGTAAGTTACGAAAGTCAGGAGCGCCGCGAGGCTCAGGTTCTTGCCGCTCTCAACGCTGAGGGAATCAAGAGCCTTGAAGAGGCTAACGAGATTTGCGAAGCTGCAGGTGTTGACCCTTATCAGATGTGTGAGGACACACAGCGCATCTGCTTCGAGAACGCAAAGTGGGCATACGTTGCAGGCGCAGCCATCGCTATCAAGCGTGGCGTTAAGACAGCTGCCGACGCTGCTGAGGCAATCGGTGTAGGTCTGCAGGCATTCTGCATCCCTGGTTCTGTAGCTGACGACCGCAAGGTAGGTCTCGGCCACGGCAACCTCGCTGCACGTCTTCTCCGCGAGGAGACACAGTGCTTCGCTTTCTTGGCAGGTCACGAGTCATTCGCAGCTGCTGAGGGCGCTATCAAGATTGCTGAGATGGCAAACAAGGTTCGCAAGAACCCGTTGCGCGTTATCCTCAACGGTCTTGGCAAGGACGCTGCTCAGATCATCAGCCGCATCAACGGCTTCACATACGTTAAGACAGAGTTCGACTACTACTCAGGCGAGCTGAAGGTAGTAGACCGCATCGCTTACTCAGACGGTCCGCGCGCTAAGGTTAACTGCTACGGTGCTAACGACGTTCGCGAGGGCGTAGCAATCAACTGGAGCGAGGACGTAGACGTATCTATCACAGGTAACTCTACAAACCCGACACGTTTCCAGCACCCGGTAGCTGGTACATACAAGAAGGAGCGTATCCTCGCAGGTAAGCCTTACTTCTCAGTTGCTTCTGGTGGCGGTACAGGCCGTACACTCCACCCGGACAACATGGCAGCAGGTCCTGCTTCTTACGGTATGACTGATACTCTCGGTCGTATGCACTCTGACGCTCAGTTCGCAGGTTCTTCTTCAGTTCCTGCTCACGTAGAGATGATGGGCTTCCTCGGCATGGGTAACAACCCGATGGTAGGTGCTTCTGTAGCTATCGCCGTTGCTATCGACCTCGCACTGAACAAGAAGTAATTCTTCGCTCTTAGCGAGATTTATATAATATGACGACTCCCATAGTCCGCAAGGATTATGGGAGTCGTTTTTTTGGTGGGGGCTTATCCGATAGTTTGCAAGAATACAAATGTGGTTGTTGCAAAAAATGCAACAACCTCTCAAAAGTGGATTGCTACACCTTATTACTCCGAGATAAGTAGTGTAGCTGAAAAAATCCACCATATCTTCCAGCATCACCGTAACTCTCACATTATTAGCAATATAAGGGCTGGAAGATAACCTCAGAAACGGGTTATCTGCCAGCCTATCTTCCAGCCTATGGCTGGTTATCTTCCAGTCTAAACGATTTATCTTCCAGCCTCAGCATTTCTTTTAAATTAGTTTGATACCTAAACATAGGTTGTTGCCACGCTGCGACAATGAAGTTGCGGTAGCGTGGCAATGAAGTTTCGGTAGCGTGGCAATGTTGTTGTAGTAGCGTGGCAATGTTGTTGTTGTAGCGTGGCAACACTCTTTTTCCTAATTTCGTCATTGCGTCACCCAATATTAAGTGACGCAAAAATACAAAATATTGTTTATCAACAAGTTCTAAAATCACATTATTTGTTGCAATCTTTTTTCTTGAATTTCTTCATAAGGTTTTGTGTTGACATTCGCATATCCCAAATGTCAACAAGCAAAATAACCTTTGACGTCTCTTCGTATCTATAGATGATTTTGAAGTTTTTTCTGAATATTATACTTCTGTATTTATGTGATAGTTTTTTCAAAAGGGGTTCTTCTGGAGAAGAGGTCGGATAATTAGCTAAGCGCCTTGTGATATTGGTAAACTCTTCTGTGAACTTTCTTAATGTAGTCTTGCCATATTCGTTTAGAGTGTATGTCGCAATATCGCGATAGACTTCTTTGAAGGGCGTAAGTAGAAGTATCTTTACCATAATTGTTCTGCTTTGAGTTCCTCTGCGAAATCTTCAAGTGTCATAGCTGTTTGGTTTTGAGCGTATTCCTTTTCTGCCTCTTCCACTCTGCTGGTGGCTTCTTCTTCAGATGCAGGTCCAAATAGAGGTTCTGAAACCATCTTCGGCATATCTTCTACCGCATTGTATTCTTTGTTCAGTGTGGCTTGTTGTTTTTTGATTGCAGATTCGTGAAGTTTTTCTGCAAGCCAAAGTTCGTTGCTTGCACTCAGCGACATTGACTGAATGAACTTCCACAGATTGTTTAATGTTATAGATATCATATCTTGTTGCTTTATATTACTGATGTTTTTGCAAATCTACTCATTATTTCGTTTACTACCAATTTTTTGTTCCAAAAACAGCCGATAGTTATGTTTATTGCTTTGGTTAAACGTAGTAGTCTTAAAAAAATAGCCACGCTGCGGTAATCGGATAACCAACGTGCGGTTGGGATATAAAAAGCAAATAGGCTGGAGACAAACGCTGTCGTTGCGTTGTTTCCAGCCTCTTTCGTATTATAACGAGTCTTATTCTGTGTAATAAAGAGTCTTATTTTGTGTAATAAAGAGTCTTATTCTGTGTAATAAAGAGTCTTATTTTATGTAATAAAGAGTCTTATTTCGTATTGTATGGAGTGGGGCAGAGCCGTCTCTTTACTCCATCAAGTCCTCGCCGAGGTGCGTTGTCTGCTCGCGTTTCATGCGCTCTTCCACCTCGCGCGGCTTTGTGGCGTAGGTAATCATGCGGATAGAGTCGTTGTAGCTGACATACTTCCAGAGCCAGTTGAGCAGCACCATCATCTTGTTCTTCACGCCGAGGATAGAACGCAGGTGGACGACGAGCCACAACACCCAGGCGAAGAAGCCCTGACTGCGGAACTTGCCTATCTCTACGACCGCCTTGTTGCGTCCGATGGTAGCCATAGAGCCGAGGTTCTTGTAGTGAAACGCGGTGAGCTCGCTGCTGTCTGCGCCCTGGTTGATGAGCTTGAGGTTCTTGGCGAGGTTCTTAGCCTGCTGTATAGCCACCTGCGCCACCTGCGGATGTCCGTTAGGGTATGCAGCGTCGGAGGTCTGCAGACACTGGTCGCCGATGGCGAACACGTCTTCGACGCCAGGTATGCGGTTGTATTCGTCAACCTTGAAGCGGAAGCCGCGACCCAAGTGGCTCTCGTCGATGCCGGGCATGGCGTTGGCTCTGATGCCCGACACCCAGAGGAACGTGCGTGTAGGAATCTCTGTGCCGTCCTTCATGACTACCTTGTGGTCGCGATAGTCGGTCACCATCTTGCCGAACTGTATGTCTACGCCCATGCTCTTGAGGAACTCGTACGCCTTCTGCGATGACTCCTGCGAGAGACCGGCAAGCAGGCGGTCGCCCGCCTCGATGAGGTATATGTGCATCAGCGACGAGTCCATGTCGGGGTAGTCGTACGGTATGACGTAGCGTCTCATCTCTGCGAGTGCGCCGGCAATCTCTACGCCCGTTGCGCCGCCGCCCACGATGACGACGTTGAGCAGTTCCTGGCGTTCCTCCTCAGTGGCGCAGGTGAGAGCGCGCTCGAAGTTGGAGAGCAGGGCGTTGCGCAGGCCCATCGCCTCGGGCACCGTCTTCATCGGTATAGCCCACTCCTCGATGTTCTTGTTGCCGAAGAAGTTGGTCGTAGCGCCGGCAGCCAGCACGAGATAGTCGTAGTCGATTTTGCCGATGGAGGTCTGCAGAATCTTCTTCTCGGTGTCTACCATACGAGCCTCAGCCATGCGGAAATAGAAGTCCTTGCGCTTGCGGAATATCTGTCGGAAGGGGAACGAGATGCTGCTCGGGTCGATACCTGCCGACGCTATCTGATAGATAAGCGGCGGAAACTGGTGGAAGTTGTTCTTGTCGATCAGCACTACCTGCATACCCGACCCGTAGAGGTCTTCTGCAAGGCGCAGTCCGCCGAGTCCGCCACCAACGATTACTACTCTTTTCTTCTGATTTCTCTGGATATTGATGCTCATAAAATAGGGTTAAAAATGGTTATCCTTAATTCTTCTACAAAGTTACAGTATTTTTATTGAAATACGTGTTACATCAACCAACAGATTGTGATATTTATGTTTTATGTTAAGAGTTATCTACTTATAAAAAAAGAGAGTGTGCCAAAAACTTTGGCACACTCTCTTTATACCTATGCTAAAAAGCGTTATTTGACCTCAATGTTCTTCATCACCTTTGCTTCCTTCTCGGGTGTGGTCTTAGGAATGACGATTGTAAGGAGACCATCGGCGACGCTCGCTGATATATTGTCGCGCTCTACATCGTCTGGAAGGGTGTAGCTCTGCTCGTAGTTGCCATAATAGAACTCATGGCGCAAGTAGCGTTCGTGTCTCTCCTTGTTGCACTTGCATTCCTTGCTTTCTTCCTTATGCTCCATCTTGTTCTCGATAGCCAGATGAAGCAAGCCCTCGTTTGTGACGTTGATGCGTACCCACTCCTTCTTAAGTCCTGGAACTGCAACCTCCATTATATATTCGTCACACGTCTCCTTTACGTTGATGGCAGGAACTGTGGTGCGTGTCTGTGGAACCTCTTCAGTATCGAAGAAACTGTTGTTAAACCAATCGTTCAACCAGTTAGAATAATTATTTCTGCGAACTAACAACATAATGAAATACCTCCATTTTTTATTTACCGCTTGCCTTTGTGGCTTTAGCTTTCATTATGTCACAAAACAACTTGTGTGCCAATCGTGCTTGGGATGTTTTTATTGACAAAATTGCCGTTTCTGTCAGATGTGTGTGTTAAAATGTCATGCGAAAGATTGTCGCGAGTTGTGCTTGTCTATCTGTGAAGATGTTTTAAAAGCTGGCATAAGAAGAAATATGAAAGTATTCTCCGTAATTCTGTATAAATTATTTGTCGGAAAATCTATATCTTTGCAAAAGAAATTAATAATAAGGTATAAGGGTTGTTTTAAAGAAAGATACATGAGAAAGATTTTGATAGGATTATTAGGATATACGTTTGTGTCGCAGCAGATGCTGGCGCAGACCGATAGCGTAGCCGATACCCGCGAGCTGAAAGCCGTGGTGGTGAAAGCCACGAACGGCATCAAGTCGAGATTTCGGGTTGACAACGCCGAGATAATAGGGCAGGGACAGCTGATACGTGCGGCTTGCTGCAACTTAGGCGAGTCGTTCACAGCCAATCCGTCGGTAGACGTGAGCTACAGCGACGCTGCCACCGGCGCCAAGCAGATAAAGCTGCTCGGACTGAGCGGCACGTACGTGCAGATGCTCACTGAGAACGTGCCCAACCTGCGAGGCGCAGCCCTGCCATACAGCTTAGGTTATGTGCCGGGGCCCTGGATGCAGTCGATACAGGTGAGCAAGGGAGCGTCGAGCGTGAAGAACGGATACGAAAGTACAACGGGACAGATAAACATCGAGTTTCTGAAGCCGCAGGGCACCGATGGCGTGCGTGCGAACGTTTATCAGGACAGCGAACTGAAAACGGAGGTGAACCTCGACGGAAGCGTTCATCTCAACGAGCGCCTTTCTACCGCAACACTTCTACACTTCGAGAACCGCCAGATGGACCACGACGGCAACGGCGACGGCTTTATGGATATGCCGAAGTTGCGCCAGTATAATGTGATGCACCGCTGGGCGTATGTGTCGCCACGCTGGATCAGTCAGCTGATGCTGCGCGGCTTGCACGACGAGCGCAATGGAGGGCAGAGCCGCAAGCATGCCGCAGCCGACTCGTCAGAACCTCTGTACACCACATCGGTGAAGACCAACCGCTACGAGGCGCTGTGGAAAAACGGCTTTACGCTGAACGCCGACCACAACACGTCCGTCGCACTTATGCTGCACGGATCGTGGCACGATGCAGACAACATGTTCGGACGCACCGAGTATGATGTCACCCAGAAGAACGGATATGCGCAGCTGATGTTCGAAACCGACATCACGGAGCATCACAACCTAAGCGTCGGTGCATCGCTCAACCACGACTATTACGACGAACGCTTCAATCCGTTGGGCACACTGGCACGGGCTGAGAGCACGGTCTCTAAGGGGACGACACCGGGTGTGTATGCACAATATACATATAAGTTGGGCGAGAAGCTCACGGTTATGCCTGGCGTGCGTTGGGATCATTCGAACCGTTACGGCGGTTTCTTCACACCGCGTCTGCACGTAAAATACTCTCCGAACAGCATTGTCACGCTCCGCACCTCGGTGGGCAAGGGCTATCGCTCGCCACATGCTCTGGCTGAGAACGTGTCGCTCTTAGCAAGTGGCAGAGAGATATTCGTTTCGCCCGACCTGAAGCAGGAGGAAGCATGGAACACGGGCGCTTCGTTGGGCTTCAACATACCGCTCTTCGGCAGAAATCTGGAGCTGAACGCGGAGTATTACTACACCGACTTCGTCAATCAGATGATAATGAACTTCGACGGAGCGAGTGGACAGCACACGCTTCGCTTCGAGAACCTCGATGGCAAGAGCTATAGTCACACCTTTCAGGTTGATGCTACATACGCACTGTTCAGCGGCATGACAGCCACAGCCGCCTTCCGTCTTAACGACGTGAAGTGCACCTACGACGGCAGTCTGCGACAGAAGCCTCTCACCTCGCGCTACAAAGGCTTGCTCACGCTCTCGTACAAGACACCGCTCGAACTGTGGCAGTTTGACGTGACGGGTCAGCTGAACGGTGGCGGCGAGCTGTACGACCGGAGTAGCTATCCTGCCTACTTCCAGTTGCAGGCGCAGGTGACCAGGGAGTTCCATCACTTCAGTCTGTACGTCGGCGGCGAGAATCTCACCAACTATAAGATTGACGATCCGATACGCCATGCACACCATCCGTGGAGCGCGGCGTTCGATGCCACACAAGTGTGGGGACCCGTTACGGGAGCGATGGCATACGTCGGAGTACGCTTCAAACTTGAAAAGTTATAGTAACCAATATAAAATAAGGATAATATGAAAAAGAATCTTTTAATGGCATTTATGCTCATGCTTGCCGGCAACAGCTTCGCACAGACTGCAACCGACACATTGGTAGTAACAACGCAACCGCAGATGCACTGTCAGAACTGTGAGAAAAAGATAAAGAGCAACATCCGCTTTGTGAAAGGCACAAAGAAAATCAGTACCTCTGTGGACGACCAGAAAGTGACAATCGTGTACGACGGCAGAAAAGCCAAATATGACGACTATGTTGAGGCTTTCAAGAAAATAGGTTACGAGATAAAGAAGAAGTAAATATCCAGGGTTAGTGCCATACCTTTGTGAGCCATTTTCTAACGGGCACGTCGTATAGTTTAAGGCACAGCCATGCCAATACGATGCTGCCAACTACAACAGTCAATGCTACGTACCATGTCTCTTGCAGAGTGTACTGTTTGGTCTTGATGAGCCAACGATAGAAGGCGTACATCAGTGGGTAATGGACGATGTAGAGCGGGTAGGAGATGTCGCCCAGAAAGCGGCAGATGCGTGTAGAAGCGGCATCTGTTGTCTTACCTGATGCGGCAAGCCACACTATCAACGGGAAGATTGCGATGATGCATACGCTTTCGAACACACCATTCAGACTAAGCGTGCCAAAGATGCCGCCGAGCGAATAGCTACTATTTATATAAGGTACGTGGAAGAGTGCGAGCAACACGGCGGTGCTTATCCAAAACGCACCACGCACGTTCTGGAAAGGCTTGAAGATGCGCGAAAGGAACACGCCGGCTGTGAACGGGCATAGCATTCGCAGCGATCCGCCGAGCACGTTCATGCTGTCTACAGTCCAGCCCACGCCGATAGACCCATAGCCCGACTGATTGGTGACGGCGAACCACGTCAGTGTGCAGCACAAAGCGACCGTCAGCAGGGAGAGCAGGCGTGTGGAAAGTCGGCGTATGATGAGCGCATACACGATGTTGCCGATATACTCGAAGAAGAGTGACCAGCACGGTCCGTTGAGCGGAAACATCTCGCCGTTGCCGCGCACCTCGCGTGGCATACCGGGCAGAGCCGGCAGCATCAAACAGCCACAGACGAAGGCAAGCAGTGTAAGCCCGAGAGTGGCGTGTGTGCCGTCCCAACGCTCCATGCCAGTAAGTAGGAAAGACACGGCACCGATGAGTGCGCCCATGCACACCATCGGTTGCAGGCGTATCAGACGGCGACGGAAGAATCCGCCCGTGGTGAGCGTCTTGCCCCAACGACTGTCGTAGGCGTAGCCCACTACGAAACCTGAGAGGATGAAGAAGAAATCGACAGCGAGATAGCCGTGATTGATGAAGTCGATGACGGGCTTGTTGCCGGCGAACTGGAAGCCTTCGAACACGTGATACCACACGACGAGCAGGGCGGCTACACCGCGCAGACCGTCGAGTAGGGCGTAGTGAGGTTTGGAGTTGTATGCTTGCACTATTTATATTTTTATTTTGTTCCTTTTACGGGTCGCTAAATTACTAATAATTTTACAATTTGGCAAGTGCTTTCGTAATACAGTCCATTAAGAGTTATGATATGTGGAAAAATTCCACACTGTGTAGACCGGTTTCTACACTTGTTGGATATGGCGTAAATAAGCAATCGGCTGGTTACGAGTGCTTTAAGATAAAATATGATGTGTGGCACGTAATTTGTCCCCTGTCTTGTTATTAATCAACAATAAATATATAAATCCCAGATATGAGACTGTTTTATACAAAGAGAGAATTGGCATTGAAGAAGAAAAGAACAGCACTTGCAGTATTATGCATCGCTTTGGTTATTGGAGTTTATCTGATAGCTACCCATCGTTCTGAACCCGAACCCGAACTTCCCACAGTGGTTGTTGCTCCGGCAACACAAAAAGACGTAGAGATTTACGGCGAATATGTAGGTCGTGTACGCGCTCAGCAGTTCGTAGAAGTGCGCGCTCGCGTTGAGGGCTATCTTGAGAAGATGCTGTTTGCAGAAGGTACTTATGTGAATAAGGACCAGGTGTTGTTTGTTATCAATCAAGACCAATACAAGGCTAAGGCAGACAAGGTGCGTGCGCAGCTGAAGAAGGATGAAGCGCAGGCGCTGAAGGCGAAGCGCGATTTGGAGCGTATCCGTCCGCTTTACAAGCAGAATGCTGCCAGCCAGCTCGATCTCGACAACGCCATTGCTGCGTACGAAACAGCTGTAGCCTCGGTGGGCATGAGCAAAGCCGACCTCGACCAAGCGGAATTAGAGTTAGGGCGTACTGTGGTGCGATCTCCGATTGCAGGACATATCAGCGAACGCCATGTAGACTTAGGCACTCTTGTCGGACCGGGTGCCAAGTCGCTGTTAGCGACTGTGGTGAAGAGTGACACCGTACTGGTGGACTTCAGCATGACGGCACTCGACTATCTGAAGAGCAAGGAGCGCAATGTGTTGCTCGGTCAGAAAGACGACACACGTTCATGGCAACCGAATGTAACCATCACCCTTGCCGATAATACGGTGTATCCGCACAAGGGATTGGTAGATTTCGCAGAACCTCAGGTAGACCCTCGCACAGGCACTTTCTCCGTACGTGCCGAGATGCCGAATCCTAACCGTGTGTTGCTGCCCGGTCAGTTTACCAAAGTAAAGCTGCTGCTCGATGTACGTGAGCACTCTATCGTGGTGCCCATGAAATCGGTTATTATAGAAAAGGGAGGAGCCTACATCTACGTAATGCGCCGCGACAATATCGTGGAACGCCGCTTCATAGAGCTTGGTCCGGAAGTTGGAAACCAAGTGGTAGTGGAACGAGGCTTGGCAGCCAACGAGAATATTGTGACCGAAGGCTTCCACAAGCTTACACCGGGTGTTAAGGTGAACCCCGTAAAGCCTACAGCGAACACAAACAGAAAATAACGTGCGAATATGAAAGTTAGTTTTTTCATTGACAGACCGATCTTCTCGGCTGTCATCTCCATATTGATAGTCATTGTCGGCATCATCGGTCTCACGATGTTGCCTATTGACCAATATCCGCAAATCACGCCACCCGTTGTGAAGATCGGAGCATCATATCCTGGTGCAAGCGCTCTGACCGTTTCGCAAGCCGTGGCTACGCCTATCGAGCAAGAGCTTAACGGTACTCCGGGTATGCTCTACATGGAATCGAACAGTACGAACACAGGCGGATTCTCTGCCACCGTTACTTTCGATATTAATAGCGATCCCGATTTGGCGGCAGTAGAAATACAGAACCGCATCAAGTTGGCAGAATCGCGTCTGCCAGCCGAAGTAGTGCAGAACGGCATTTCGGTAGAGAAGCAGGCACCAAGCCAGTTGCTCACTATCTGTCTTACCTCTTCCGACCCTAAGTTCGACGAAATCTACCTGAGCAACTTTGCTACGCTCAACGTGCTCGACCTGCTGCGACGCATCCCCGGCGTAGGTCGTGTGTCGAATATCGGCAGCCGCTACTATGCCATGCAGATATGGGTGCAGCCCGACAAGATGGCCAACTTCGGACTTACCGTAGCCGATATCCAGTCTGCCATAAAAGACCAGAACCGCGAGTCGGCAGCCGGAGTGTTGGGTCAGCAACCCATGAGCGGACCCGACATCACTATCCCCATCAGCACCAAGGGCCGTCTGTCTACCGTGAGCCAGTTTGAGGAAATCGTAGTACGCGCCAATCCCGACGGCTCAATCATTCGTCTGCGCGACGTTGCACGCATCTCGCTTGAGGCTTCGTCGTACAGCACAGAGAGCGGAATAAACGGCGGAAACGCTGCCGTGCTGGGCATCTATATGCTTCCGGGTGCCAACGCCATGGAAGTGGCTGGCAAGGTGAAGGAAGCCATGAAGGAGATCAGTGCCAACTTCCCCGAGGGTCTCAGCTACGAAATACCGTTCGACATGACCACGTATATTTCCGAATCCATCCATGAAGTGTACAAAACCCTGTTTGAAGCCCTCGTTCTGGTTATCCTCGTGGTCTACCTCTCATTGCAGAGTTGGCGTGCTACGCTTATCCCGCTTGTGGCAGTGCCCATCTCGCTTATCGGTACGTTCGGCTTTATGCTTATCTTCGGCTTCTCGCTGAATATGCTTACCTTGCTCGGACTGGTGCTTGCCATCGGTATCGTGGTGGACGATGCCATCGTGGTGGTAGAAAACGTAGAACGCATCATGGACGAAGAGAACCTCTCGCCGTATCAGGCTACAAAGAAAGCCATGGAGGGATTGGTCGGTGCTATCATCGCTACCTCTTTGGTGTTGGCTGCCGTGTTCGTGCCCGTTAGTTTCCTGCCCGGCATCACCGGACTGCTGTATCGTCAGTTCACCATCACCATCGTGGTGTCGGTATTGCTTTCTACGGTCGTAGCTCTCACGCTTAGTCCCGTGATGTGTTCGCTCATTCTGAAGAAAGAAGACCCCAACAAGCGTAAGAACATTGTGTTCCGCCGCATCAACGACTGGCTGGGCGTGGGTACTAATAAATATGTGGTTCTTATCAAGCGCATCTTGCGCCATAAGCGTCGCGTGTTAAGCTCGTTTGGAGTAGTGCTTATCGCCATTCTTGTGCTGCACCGCATCATTCCTACCAGCTTCCTCCCAACCGAGGATCAGGGATACTTCCGTGTAGAACTGGAGTTGCCCGAAGGAGCTACACTTGAGCGTAGCCGTGTCGTAAGCGCCAAGGCGGTAGAGTACCTTATGTCTCTGCCGTCGGTCGATTATGTGCAGAGCGTAGTGGGCAGCAGTCCGCGTGTAGGAACCAGTCAGGCGCGTACCGACCTTACTGTTATCCTGAAACCGTGGGAAAAGCGAGGCGAACAGACTATTGATGCCATCATGGCGCAGGTAAAGAAAGAGCTTTCGGCTTACCCCGAATGCAAGGTGTATCTTTCCACTCCTCCCGTCATCCCCGGTTTGGGTAGTTCGGGCGGTTTCGAAATGCAGCTCGAAGCCCGTGGCGATGCCACCTTCGAACAGTTGGCTGCAGCTACAGACACTCTGCTCCACTACGCCCAGCAACGCAAGGAACTTTCAGGACTGTCGTCATCGCTTCAGGCAGAAATACCGCAGCTTTACTTCGACGTAGACCGCGACAAGGTGAAGTTTGCCGGCGTGCCGATGGCAGATGTATTCTCTACAATGAAGGCTTATACCGGATCGGTGTATGTGAACGACTTCAATATGTTCAACCGCATCTATCGTGTGTATATTCAGGCTGAAGCCAACTACCGCGAGCACAAGGACAATATCAACCTCTTCTTTGTGCGCGGAAGCGACAATGCGATGATTCCGCTAACCTCGCTCGGCACTACAAGATACACCACAGGTCCCGGTAGCATCAAGCGTTTCAATATGTTCAATAGCACCGTGATCAGAGGCGGCGCAGCCGAAGGATACAGTTCGGGACAGGCGATGCAAGCGATAGAAGAGATTGCCCGCAAGCATCTTCCAGAGAACATCGGTATAGAATGGAGCGGACTCTCGTATCAGGAGAAACAAGCCGACGGACAAACCGCGATGGTGCTGGCATTGGTGTTCCTCTTCGTATTCCTCTTCCTGTCTGCACTCTACGAGAGTTGGACGGTGCCAATCGCTGTTCTTTTCACGTTGCCGATAGCAGCCTTAGGTGCTTACCTCGGTGTGTGGGCGTGCGGACTCGAGAACGATGTCTACTTCCAGATAGGTCTCGTGATGCTTGTCGGATTGGCTGCCAAGAACGCCATCCTGATTGTAGAGTTCGCCAAAGAGCAGGTAGACCGTGGGGTAGACGTGGTAGAAGCCGCGCTTCATGCGTCGCAGCTGCGTTTCCGCCCAATCCTAATGACCTCGTTGGCATTCATCTTAGGTATGCTGCCTATGGTCATAGCCAGCGGTCCGGGTTCAGCCAGCCGTCAAGCCATCGGTACCGGTGTGTTCTTCGGAATGATAGTAGCCGTAACCGTCGGAATACTCCTGGTGCCTTTCTTCTTCGTACTTATATATAAGGTGAAGAACAAGGCAAAAGCCACCACCCTCCGCAAGCAAGCGTAATGTTGTTTATTATAAAAAGCGAACACAATGAAAAAGATACTATTCTATATGCTCGTCGTGGCAGGAAGTCTCAGTATGGCTTCTTGCCAGCTGGGCCAACACTATACACGTCCGGAGCTTAATCTGCCCGAACGGCTCTCTAAGGCTCCTCAGAACGATACGCTCACCATTGCCGATATGCAGTGGTGGGAGATGTACACCGATACCACTTTGCAGCAGCTCATCAGCAAGACATTGGAGCATAACAAGGACTTGCTGATTTCCAGTGCGCGTGTAAAGGAGTTGGCAGCCATGAAGCGCATCGATTGGGCAAACCTCTTTCCGCGCATAGACGCCAAAGCCTTTATAGAAAAGGAGGGCACCAACTATGGTGGCGATAATTATAAGAACAGCACCAAGCAGCATGCTAAGTTCATTGCTTCGTGGGAACTCGACTTGTGGGGCAACCTCCGTTGGGCTAAGGACAAGAGCATGGCGCAGTTCTTGGGAAGCATCGAAGCACAGCGTGCCTTGAAGATGAGCATCATCTCCGAAGTGGCGCAATCCTACTTCGAGTTGGTAGCCTTGGATAACGAACTGAAGATTGTGCGCCAGACCTTGAAAGCGCGCGAAGAAGGCGTGCGCCTCGCCAAACTGCGTTTCGAAGGCGGTCTTACTTCTGAGACATCGTATCAGCAGGCAAAGGTGGAATACGCCCGCACCGCTACACTGGTGCCAGAGCTGGAGCGTAAGATCTCTATTAAAGAGAACGACATCGCTTTCCTTGCAGGCGAATATCCGCAGGTGATACATCGCTCAATACTTCCCGAAGAAGTGAAGTTGCCCGAGTCGCTGCCCGTCGGGCTCCCCTCCACCTTGTTGGAGCGCCGCCCCGATGTGCGCGAAGCCGAACAACGTCTTATAGCAAGTAACGCCGCCGTGGGCATGGCATTCACCAACCTCTTTCCGCGCATCACACTTACTGCCAGTTACGGTTTGGAGAGCAAGGAAATGGGCGACTTCTTCAAGTCGCCCATCCACTACCTCAGTGCTAATCTCCTGGGACCGCTTTTTGCTATGGGTAAGAACCGCGCCATGCTGAAAGCACAGAAAGCTGCCTACGAGCAAGCCTGCTACGCATACGAGAAGGCTGTGCTTTGTGCTTTCAAGGACGCCCGCAACGCCATCGTCGACTTCAACAAGATTGAGGAGATCTACGAATCGCGTCGTGAGTTGGAGCGTTCGTCAAAGGTGGCTATGGAATTGGCACAGCTGCAGTACATCAACGGCGTAATCGGTTACCTTGATGTGCTCGATGCCCAGCGTAGCTACTTCGACGCGCAAATAGGTCTTAGCAACGCCATCCGCGACAAGCAAATCACCATGGTTAGGATGTACAAGGCGCTGGGCGGCGGATGGTAAAAATATAGTTGTGTTCGTACACATGTGTTGATTTAGGTCAATAATAAGGCAAAAAATCGAATGTTTTGCTCTGATTGTTTGCGCAAACAGTAGATTGTTTATACCTTTGCATCGTCAAAAGATTAATAGATTGTTTAGGTTAGTAGTAATAGATTTAGGTTTTTAGTTATTAGGTTTAAGGTAACGATTGTTTAACAAGGTAGCCATGAAGGCTCGTGAGAATCTTCATTGATTACGAATTTTTTTCAAGTTAAACATAGTGACTGTGGCGCTGCTCGTTGAGAGTTGCGCCACAGTTTTTTTATGCCTATGCGTCTGCAGCATAGGCTTGCACGTTCTAATTATACAATCCGATAAGTTGCGCGTTATGTGCTTTAGAAATTGATGCCGAACTGGGCGCAAAGGGCGCGCAGGGCGAAGAAAAACATAGGCATGAAGAGGGCGGGCAGCAGGTTGATGGTCTTGCAGTCTTTGATGTGCAGTATGCCTAAGCCGGAAGCGGTGATGAGTATGCCGCCGACGAGCGACACTTCGGTGATGAGTTCGTGCGAGATGAGCGACTGCGAGAGCAGCGCTATGCCGTAGATTGACGACATCCATACAAATACGGCTACGCCTGTGAGTGCTATGCCGAAGCCGTACGACGAGGCGAGCACCAGAACGGTGACGAAGTTGAGCGTGGCGGCAGTCATGAGATAGGTGTTGTCGTCGTAGAGTGCGCTCATCACGGGACCCATCATGGCGAGTGTGCCGACGCAGCAGAGTAGAATGGCGGTGGTGATGCCTTCGGCAAGGTTGCTGCCTGAGATGCTACGTGTGGCGCGATCCATGTGTTGATCCATTTTGAGAAGTGTGCCGATGAGTCCGCCAATCGACAGGCAGAAGATGAAGAGCACGGGGTATTCTGACTTCTGCATACTTTCCATCGCAACATTCGCACCTAAGGTGATGGCGCAAAGTCCCATTGCGGTGTTGAGGACGTTGACATATTTCTCGCTGATGCCTCGCTGAAACAAGGCTCCGATGGCACTGCCTATGATGATGGCTACGGCGTTGATGATGATTGCGTACATATTTTTGGGGGTGGGCTAATAGATTTTGGTTAAACGATTATGTAAGTGCAAAAATAATATGAATGTGCCAAATCGCCAAATTTTAGAACACAAAAATCGCTTTCAGGGTCTTTTGAATACGAAAAAAGTCCTATAAAGGCGGTGTGCTTGTATTGCACAGCAGCCTTTATAGGACTGTGTTTGTTGGTGTCACTTCTTGCTCGGTTGATGTCACTTCTTGCTCGGTTGGTGCACTTCTTGCTCTGGCAAGCGGCAAAGCCGAGCGGAGACAAGTGCACCCCCTAAAAGTGCACCCCTAAGGTTACTACTGGATGTCCCAGCCTACTGCTGATGCACCGAGCACGGCTGCTGAAGAGCCTTCGAGAGCACTTACGAGGAACTTAGCCTTGCCCTTGAAGATGTTGAGCACGTTCTCGTCGTATGCCTTCTTGATCGGGTCCATGATAAGAGCACCTGCTTTTGTCAGACCACCGAAGAAGATGAATGCTTCTGGTGAAGAGAAGGCTGCGAAGTTGGCGCATGACTCGCCGAGCAGACGGCCAGTGAACTCGTAGATGTCGAGAGCAATCTTGTCGCCCTTGGCAGCAGCCATAGACACGTCGTAAGAAGTAATCTTCTCTGGGTCGAGTTCGCGGAGGAGTGACGGCTCGTCGCTGTTAGCGAGGAACTCGCGTGCTGAGCGTGCTACGCCAGTAGCCGAGCAGTAGGTTTCGAGGCAGCCTTTGCGTCCGCATCCGCAGTCGCGTCCGTTCTCCTTCACGATAACGTGACCGAGCTCGCCGGCGAAACCATCGCAACCGTAAACGAGCTGTCCGTTCACTACGATGCCAGAGCCGACGCCTGTGCCGAGAGTGATGACGATGAAGTTCTTCATGCCGCGGGCTACGCCGTAGGTCATCTCGCCGATGGCTGCTGCGTTAGCGTCGTTGGTGAGTGCTACTGGAATGCCGAGCTTGTCGCTGAAGAGCTTAGCCAAAGGCACTACGCCGTCGCGTCCCCACTCGAGGTTCGGAGCGAACTCGATGGTGCCGTTGTAGTAGTTGCCGTTAGGAGCACCGATACCCATAGCCTTGATCTTGCTGATTCCGCCTACCTGGTCGATGATAATCTGCAGAGCCTCTACAGCTGCGTCTACGTAAGCCTGAACATTGTTGCCATATCCCTGGGTCTTGATGGCTGTGGTAGCTTTGATTTCACCACGGCTGTCAACGATACCAAACACAGAGTTTGTGCCTCCGAGGTCCAAACCGATTACATACGGTTTCAATAAATCTTCTGTCATTTTTGTTTTTATTTAGTAAATTAATAGAATAGTTGACGAGTTGACGAGTTGACAAGTTGCTCGTAAGCCAGTTGCCAAGTTAACAAGTAAACGAGTGTTTTGTCTATGGGCAAAGGTATTAAAAATGTCTTAATCGCACAAAGTTTTAACACTAAAATTTGCCTATATCGCATAAAATTCGCAATTTTGCAATTGTTATGCACTTTCCAATTCAATTAGATATTTTAGACTTTGTATTCCATGGAATACTGATTGGCATCATGGCATCGGCTCCGATGGGTCCGGTGGGGGTGCTTTGCATACAACGAACTCTGAATAAAGGTCGCTGGTATGGTTTTGTTACGGGTATCGGTGCTTGTATCAGCGACTTTATATATGCGTTGTTTACGGGTGTCGGTATGAGTTTTGTCATGGATCTTGTGAGCAACGAGCGTACGCGTTTTATGCTTCAGATAAGTGGCAGTATTGTATTGCTGTTGTTTGGTATCTACTGCTATCGCTCCAACCCGACGAAGAATATTCATCGGAGTAACAAACCGCAGAAGGGCACGCTGATGCACAACTGCTTCACGGCGTTCTTGGTGACACTCTCCAATCCGCTTATCATCTTCCTCTTCATCTTCCTCTTTGCTCAGTTTGCCTTTGTGGTGCCGAAGCGTCCGTTGGAGATGTCTATAGGTTATGCAAGCATAGTGTTTGGTGCTATGCTGTGGTGGTTTGGTCTGTCGTGGCTCGTAGACAAGGTGCGCGGCAAGTTCGACCAGAGCGGCATCCTCATCATCAATCGTGTGGTGGGCTGCATCGTGGTCATCTTCTCGCTGATTATGCTCCTTGGCACAGTGTTCAATCTGTACACACTGCCGTATTAAGAAGCCCCTCTCAACCCTCCCCCATAGGGAGGGCTTAGCAAGGTTTTATTAAAGGGGCTTAGCAAGGCTTAAAGAGGCTTACAACGGCTTAGTTATAGTAAGAAAAAGCTAACAATATGTTTATTTCTCAAGAATTAAGAAAGAAGAGCACGGCGGAGTTCGTGCTCTATATGTGGCAGGTGGAGGATATTATCCGCGCCTATGGCTGCCAGCTGTCGCGCATCAAGAACGAGTACATCGCACGCTTTGCTGACTATACCGACGAGCAGCGTGCGGAGATGGTCGACTGGTACGGTGCTCTCATCACTATGATGAACTCGGAAGGTAAACGCGAGGGCGGCCATCTCGCTATCAACCAGATTGTTGTGAAGGACATGAACGACCTGCACAATCAGCTGCTGCAAAGCTCGCGCTTTCCGTTTTACAACGCCGAGTACTATCGTGTGTTGCCGTTCATCGTGGAGCTGCGCAACAAGGGCGACAAGGACGTGAACGAGGTGGAGACCTGCCTCAATGCGCTATACGGCACAATGATGCTGCGCCTGCAGCACAAGACGATAAGTCCCGACACGGAGCACGCCATCAAGGAGATTTCAACCTTCCTCGGTATGCTCAGCGACTATCACATCAAGGACAAGACTGAGGGTCTCAAGTTTGACGACGAGGAGATTTAAAAGTAAAAAAGTAAAAAGGTAAAAAAGTAAAAAGCCAACTCCTCGGCTTAAAGAGGCCTAAGAAGGCTTAGTTCGGCTTAAACGCTGCCTTTAAGTTCTGCTTAAATGCGCCTTTAAGAATCCCAATTCCCATTCCAATCCCAATTAAAGAAAAGTATGAATCAAGAAATAGAACGCAGGCGAACTTTCGCCATCATATCACACCCTGATGCCGGTAAGACAACGCTCACCGAGAAGTTCCTTCTCTTCGGTGGACAGATTCAGGTGGCAGGTGCAGTTAAGAACAACAAGATACGCAAGAGTGCTACGTCCGACTGGATGGAGATTGAGAAGCAGCGCGGTATCTCGGTGTCAACATCAGTTATGGAGTTCGACTACGAAGGCTACAAGGTGAATATCCTCGACACTCCGGGTCACCAGGACTTCTGTGAGGATACCTACCGCACGCTTACAGCTGTCGACTCTGCCATCATCGTGGTCGACGGAGCGAAAGGTGTGGAGACACAGACACGTAAGCTTATGGAGGTGTGCCGTATGCGCAACACCCCCGTAATCATCTTCATCAACAAGATGGACCGCGAGGGTCGCGACCCGTTCGACTTGCTCGACGAGCTGGAGGAGGAGTTGCAGATCAGCGTGCGCCCGCTCTCATGGCCTATCAATATCGGTGCCAAGTTCAAGGGCGTGTACAACATCTTCGAGCAGAAGCTCGACCTCTTCAAGCCCGACAAGCAGCGCGTGACGGAGAAGGTGGAGGTCGATATACACTCGCCAGAACTCGATGCACAGATTGGCGAGCAGGATGCGCAGCAGTTGCGTGACGACCTTGAACTCATCGACGGCGTATATCCTAAGTTCGACGTAGAGACATACCGCTCGGCAGAGGTGGCACCAGTATTCTTTGGTTCGGCTCTCAACAACTTCGGTGTGCAGGAGCTGCTCAACTGCTTCATCAAGATAGCTCCGTCGCCACGCCCCACAAAGGCAGAGGAACGCATGGTAGACCCCGAAGAGCCTAAGTTCACGGGCTTCATCTTCAAGATTACTGCCAACATCGACCCCAACCACCGCTCATGTATCGCTTTCTGCAAGGTGTGTAGCGGTAAGTTCGAGCGCAATAAGCCCTATCTGCATGTGCGCCAGGGCAAGACATTGCGCTTCTCTTCGCCCACACAGTTCATGGCTCAGCGCAAGAGCACCATCGACGAGGCATGGCCGGGCGACATCGTTGGTCTGCCCGATAACGGCATCTTCAAGATTGGCGACACGCTCACCGATGGCGAGAAACTCCACTTCCGCGGACTTCCCTCGTTCTCACCGGAGATGTTCAAGTACATCGAGAACGACGACCCGATGAAGGCGAAGCAGCTTGAGAAAGGCATCAATCAACTCATGGACGAAGGTGTGGCACAGTTGTTCGTCAACCAGTTCAACGGTCGCAAGATTATAGGCACCGTGGGCCAGCTCCAGTTCGAGGTTATTCAGTATCGTCTTGAGAACGAGTACAATGCCAAATGTCGTTGGGAGCCAGTACACCTGCACAAGGCGTGCTGGATAGAGAGCGACGATGCTGAAGAGCTTGACCAGTTCAAGAAGCGCAAGTATCAGTACATGGCGAAGGACCGCGACGGTCGCGATGTGTTCCTCGCCGACTCTGGCTACGTGCTCTCGATGGCGCAGCAGGACTTCAAGCACATTAAGTTCCACTTTACAAGCGAGTTCTAATCTGATATGGAAACAAAAGACAGAGAGCACCGCATCTACTTCGTCACGCTCATGGGCAGCGTGGTGAACGTGGTGCTGTTGGTGTTCAAGTTCATGGCAGGCATCCTGGGTGGCTCGGCAGCTATGATAGCCGATGCCGTGCACTCCTTGTCCGACTTCCTTACCGACATCGTAGTGGTGTTGTTCGTGAAGATAAGCTCAAAGCCTGAGGACAAGGACCACGACTATGGTCATGGCAAATACGAGACACTCGCCACATCTTTTATAGGTGTGGCGTTGCTCTGTGTCGGACTATACATATTATATAGTGGCTCCTACCGCACGTGGGCTGCATTCAACGGTGCTCCGATTGAACAACCGGGCATCGTAGCCTTGTGGGCGGCACTCTTCAGCATTATGCTGAAGGAGTGGACTTACCGCTTCACCGTCAAGGTGGGCAAGGAGGTGCAGTCGCAGGCGGTCATAGCCAACGCATGGCACCACCGTAGCGACTCGCTCTCCTCCATAGGCACAGCCATAGGCATCGGCGGAGCCATCTTCCTCGGCAAGGAGTGGGCGGTGCTCGACCCGATAGCCGCCGTTGTGGTGAGCATCTTCATCATACGCACGGCAGCCATGCTTGTGAGTGGTGCGCTTGACGAATTGCTCGAGAAGAGTCTGCCCGACGCAGAGGAGCGGCAGATAGCAGAGATTGTGCAGAGCGAGCCCGAGGTGAGCGGAATGCACCATCTGTGCACACGTCGCATCGGCAGTCGCATAGCCATAGAGATGCACCTGCGTATGCCGGGCGACATCTCGCTCAACGAGTCGCACGCCCATGCCACGAACATCGAGCGCAAACTGCGCAGCCACTTCGGCGAGCGCACACATATAAACATTCACGTCGAACCACTAAAGTGAACAGTAGGGGGGAGGATGCGGTATTTCCTATGTTTTATACATCTCTCCCTAATATATTAAAACCTAAGCAGTATGGACAAATCAACAGACAAGCAACCTCTTACTCCCGAACTTGAGGCACGTGTGCAGCGTGCGGTGGACAACTTCATGCAGGGCTACGGCTGCTGCCAGTCGGTTGTGGCTGCCTTCGCCGACTTATATAACCTCGACGACACGATGGCGAAGCGTATTGCGGCAGGCTTCGGAGGCGGAGTAGGGCGTATGCGCATGATGTGCGGTGCCGTCTCGGGCATCGTTATCCTCGCCGGACTTGACCGCGGACAGATTGACGGTGCCGACCGCAAGGGCAAGTCGATGTGCTATAAGGTAGTGCAGGAACTGCTCGACGAGTTTAAGGTGCAGAACGGATCGGTAGTCTGTGCCGAGCTACTCGGACTGAAAGGGCATGAGAAAGCGCAGTCGAGCTACGTTGCCTCGCCACGCACAGCCGAATACTACAAGACACGCCCGTGTGCAGCAAAGGTGGAGAGCGCAGCACGCATCTTCGCTGAATACCTCATGAATTATTAATTATTAATTTTTAATTATTAATTATTAATTGGCGGCTTCCCGATGAGGAATTGTTCAATTTTGAATTAGCAAAGGCTTAAAACAGCCTATCTCCACAAGGGCTTAGAAAGGCTTAAAGAGGCTTAGTTCGGCTTAAACGCTCCCCCCTAAAAAGACCGCTCTCCAAGAAAAAACAATCTACAGAAATAAAAACAATGAACAGCAAATCTATTCTTTCTCTTGCAGCCCTCTCCTGCGTTACGGCAGCGTACGCCCAGCAGCAGAAGGCGCAGCAGCACCCTAACATTGTTTACATCATGTGCGACGACCATGCCTACCAGTGCATAAGCGCATACGGCAGCGCACTCTCAAAGCTCGCACCGACCCCGAATATCGACCGTCTCGCCGAGCGTGGTATGCGCTTCGACCGTGCCTTTGTCGAGAACTCGCTCTCTACGCCGTCGCGCGCCTGCCTTATGACCGGTCAGTACAGCCATCAGAACGGTCAGCGTCAGCTGGGCGAGGGCATCGACACCTCGCGCACGTTCTTCACCGAACTGCTGCAGGAGGCTGGCTATCAGACAGCCGTTGTGGGCAAGTGGCACATGGGTTGCGACCCGAAGGGCTTCGACTACTATCATGTGTATAACGACCAGGGACAATACTGGAATCCGCAGTATCGTGGCACCGACACCAACAACGAGTTCGTCGTGGAGGAGGGCTACTCTACAGACCTTACCACCGACCACGCACTCAGCTTCATCGAGCACCGCGACCCGTCGAAACCGTTCTGTCTGCTTCTGCACCATAAGGCACCGCACCGCAACTGGCAGGCAAACCTGAAAAATCTCGGTATGTACGACGACGTTGAGTTCCCGATGCCGGAGAACTTCTACGACGACTATGCTACGCGCGGCTCTGCCGCTCGCACGCAGAAGATGTCCGTCACGCGCGACATGCGTTGGGAGCAGGACTTCAAGGTGCCCGAGATGCTCGATCTCAACAACCCCGACAGCAAGGACTCGTACAACGCTCTAATGGGCGAGATAAACCGTATGACTCCCGAACAGCGCTCGGCTTGGGGACGCTACTACTTCCCGCGCAACCGTCGTCTGCTCGAGGCGCAGCTCAAGGGCAAGGACCTCGACAACTGGAAGTATCAGGTGTACATACGCGACTATATGTCCGTAATAGCAAGTGTTGACGAGAGCGTGGGCCGTGTGCTCGACTATCTCGACAAGAACGGACTCACCGACAATACGATGATTGTCTACACCTCCGACCAGGGCTTCTACATGGGTGAGCACGGATGGTTCGACAAGCGTTTTATGTACGAGGAGTCGCTACGCACTCCGCTCATCGTGAGCTACCCGGGTCACACAAAGCCGGGTTCGGTATGCAACCGCCTTGTGCAGAACATCGACTATGCGCCTACGTTCCTCGCTCTCGCCGGCGTTCAGCAGCCGAAGGACATGCCGGGACGTTCGCTCGTGCCAGTACTCGCCAACGGCGACAACGTGAAGAACTGGCGTCAGAGCATCTACTACCACTACTACGACTATCCGACGTACCATATGGTACGCAAGCACGACGGTGTGCGCACCGAGCGTTATAAGCTCATCCACTTCTACGGCAAGGGCGGTCTCGACGCTGTGTCTGAGAACAAGTATCAGAACGTGCCTGGCACTCGCGAGTATGGTACGATGAAGGGATTGGAGTCTATAGGCTACTTCGAGCCGAAGGATGAGGCTGTAGACTATTGTGAGCTTTACGACCTGCAGGCTGACCCGCACGAGCAGAACAACATCTTCGGCAAGCCGGGCACGGAAAAGATTACGAAGCAGTTGCAGCGCGAGCTTGATAAATACAGAAAGACACTCGCTGTGGACGAATATTAAAAAGTAAAAAAGTAAAAAAGTAAAAAGGAGCCCCTCCCAACCCTCCCCATCGGGGAGGGCTTAGAGGACCTAAAGCGGCTTAGTTCGGCTTATCCTTTTTACTTTTTTACCCTTTTACCTTTTTACTCTTTAAAGATATGCTTTTGTGGGTGCGTGGGAGGTGTGTCAAAACTCCCTTATTCTAAAAAAATCACAAAGCCCTGACTTTCA
>OGFK01000125.1_pt1 | contig 77955 bp, 70 predicted proteins | sample 1570931 | NCBI WGS metagenome assembly OGFK01 (sample SAMEA2581935, study PRJEB24529) | metagenome | biome: Human gut stool | place: China | collected 2011
ATCTGTTTATGCAAAAATAATTTCCTTTTCCACAATCTCCCTCGCACAAGCCCTTATGTTATTGAGGCATCCTGTCCATTCTAAGGCGTTTTCTGCCTTTAGCTGTTCCGTTATGCCCTGTGCCTGTTTCATACCCTCTATGAGCCTTTCAAAGCGTTCCTGTGCCTGTCTGTTGATGTCGGCAAGGTAGGCGTTTAGCCTGCCGCTTGTAAGAAGATTGGTGTATGTAACTTTACGGTACTGTTTTAGATAATCTAAATGCCGTTGCCCCCAGATGCCTATTGCCTGTTCTTCTTCGGCGGGTACAGTTAAGCACGGTATCAAATAATCCCCTTGCCTTTCGTATTTGCCGCCCAGTTCCTCAAATAATGATTTTGCCATTGTCTGTTACCTCCACATTCTTTTTTATTTTGAATGTCCGCAAAATCCGTCCTACATCAGTTGCTCCGACAGCAAACTCTTGTGCCATCAAATCTGTGTTGCCGTTTTTTCTCGGGCTTCCTTCTAAAATCAATATTTTTTTGCTCATTGCTAAACCCCTTTCTTCTCGTACACTTTCTTTATCATCAACATTGCCATTGCATCTTTTTCTGTTAGATGATAAACTGATCACACAGCATTAGAGTAACTCTAAGTCAACGAGTAATATATTAAAAATCTCTAAAGTAAATAAATCATTTATAAAGAAGAGGAGAAAACTATGACATACAACGTTAAAGAAGCATCTAAGAAAATCCAAATGTCAGTTCACAATATTCGTTACTATACAAATTTAGAACTCGTCCCATCTCTGAAACATGACAAACATGGGAATCGTGTATTTGACGATGAATCCTTGAATTGGCTGATTTGCATTCGTTTTTTAAGAGAAAGTGGAATGTCTCTTTCTGATATCAAACATTATTTTGAACTTTGTCTTGCCGGCAGCAAAACTTTGCCGGAGCGATATGAGATTTTAGAAGCATTATTAGAACAGTCAAAACGAGAATTGGAGATGATTCAAAAACGTACAAAATGTATCCAGTCAAAAGTGATTCAATGTAAACGGGCTCTCTCTGGTGAAATTCCAGACGATTGCAATCCAATCAACTGGGACTAGTGTACTGTCTCATTCACTTTCAGCATAATGACACAGAATGAATTTTCAGTCTGCAAGGCGGCGGAGTGAGGCGATGCGGTGGCATCGTCGATTGACGACAACGCAGTAGAGTGGAATTCAGGCAAGTCATTATGCGAAATATGAATGATACAGCACACTAGATATTCTTGAACGCAAAATAGAGAGTACCTTGACATTTTTAGCCGGCTGCTTTGCGCCACTCTTACGTGCGCTTGCGTCGGCTTTGGTCTTGCAGCCGTTCTGAAAGGCGGTATTCATGTCAATACAACAGGCAGTTTCACCCTCGGCTTATGTATCCCTCATTAAAGGTAGAACCAATTGAACCGTCATTCATCACTTTTTCAACGATACCGACACGCTCTTCTGACTTCGTCCAGTACAGTATTACTTGTGTTCCACAAAAACGGGTATAGCCGACAAATCAGTAAATACAGTCGCAAAAGGCAAAGCCCCCGTACACAATCGTTTCAATATCTTTTTCATAAATTTAATGCTCATTTCATTTTGGGTAAAAAATAGACGCTCATTTCTGAACGCCTTACGTTGAAAAGGGATACTTTTTTCCAAGTCCCCCTCAAATTCAATATTTAATTGTTTGTGTTACCACACTCCCCACTCATTCCCACAAAGTTTCTCGTGATTTCAATCCACGCTCCCAAGAGGGGAGCGACAAGAGTGGTGGCGTGCAAGACCTATGACAGAAGATATTTCAATCCACGCTTCCACGAGGGGAGCGACAGCATTGGATGTAGAAAGGAGTAATCATGGCATTTAATTTCAATCCACGCTTCCACGAGGGGAGCGACGATTACAGAGGCGCTTATCAGACAGAGCAGTGAGATTTCAATCCACGCTTCCACGAGGGGAGCGACTGCAACATTGACTAATTTTTTCTTTTATAATCAGTCAATCTTTTGTTAATTATACTAATTTTTTCCCAACATTACAAGACTATCACACAATCAATTTCATATTTAACCCAAATACGACATGTTTTTCGGTGCGAATCCCCCAGGAAATTTCTGTTTACCAGGTATTCGCACTCAACATTTTCTGTGTATATTTTCACTACATTTTTCTATTCTTACAGAACCCTCCGTATTATCTCTTATATGTCAGGCAAACAATCCCATGTGGCAAATTTTTCTCATTGTCTATGTATATTCCGTTAGAATACTCTTCTTGCTTCGCATCCAATAATATCGAATGAAGTAATCCTTTATAACCACCTAGTAAAATCACATTATCACACTTTAACACACAAGATAATCCTGTATTTATTTTTCTAAGTATATCCTTAAATCCTTCTGTACTATATTGTCTCTTTAAAACTTCCTGAAGATATGCCTGCATCTGTTTCATCTTTCTCCTGGTATCTTCATTTGCTGACTTTAAAATTGTCGAAAACTCCACATCATCTTTCAAATATAAACTCCCTTGCAAGTTTGCCCCTGCTTTTATCATTTCCACACCAACATTCTCAAAGAAAACTGAAAATTCCGCCGTAGCTTTTTCTTGAATATGTTGTGCTTTATATAAATTGCGAAGCACAATATCCGAATTCTTTACTTGTATATCATCTGCCATCAAAATATTTCGATTATTATCTTTCAGTAATGCACCTTTTACAGAACTCCCCGGAATATAATACTCTGCGTCCTTGGGATGATATTTTTTATATTCGCCATATTGGTAAAAAGGATAGATGCAATTTACCTCTTTTCCTTTGTTATTCGACACCTCAGATGCTGTTTCAAACTCATCTACATCTTTATATAAAGCCTGTCCGGATCTTGGCGACAAAATCAGACTTGATAATGTTTGCATTTCATATTTTATTTCTTTCATTTACTTTCCCCTTTTCCTAATATAACCGGATACAAAAAAGCATTTCCAAAAATAATATCCCTTTCTTGGTTAAATGGTGAGCGCACACACTTACCAGCCTGTTCCATTTTATCTTTCAATGCAATTATGCTTCCACTGTCAATAAAACTAATAAAATATTTACTGTCTTTTTTCCAGCCTCCCGGCATTGTAAATGGTCGGCGCTCAGAAGTAAATAACCTCAATGTAGATTTCCGAAAGTCAATTTTCTCAGGCAGTAACATCCCCAAGTTCAAATAGTAGTCCGATTCTTGAATCTCTATTTCCTCTATAGAAATAATCTTATACTTATTTAATCCTTGGGATGCTCTTTTCCCTAAAATAATAGATTCTTCACTCTGTATAAATTTCTCTATGACCTCTTTTACAGAAACCACGGATTCATCTCCCTGCAAATAAAAGCAGAATTCCGAAACGATATTCGTTCCCTTATTTTGTTTAACAACTTCTTCTATTGTTACAACTGGAACCGTATATAGCTTCGTTTCCAGTCCCTCAATTCCATAGAAAGTGCTTTCCACAGACGCTCTCTGTTGATAACTATCTAATACTTTCACATACGGAAATATTTTTTTACACTTTTCCGGATTTTTCAAGATTCTATTTAAATCATTCAGTTTTACAAAATCCCTTGCTTTTACTTCTGCCCGTTTCTCTTTTAAAGATTCCTGTTTTGATGTTTGTTCAGCCAGTCTGTCCACAATATAATCTTGAGGAACGGGAAAATAGTCTAACGGAAGTAAATTAGAAACTGCGATATGACTCTTTTTCTCAAAAACAGCGTTTACCAATGTTGTTGCTTCTTCCACACCACAAAACCTTGAAAGCGCTGTAATCAATGCTCCAAAAATCTTTTGAGAGTCCGGTAATTGCGTAATCCGTCCGACAGATTTTAATGTCACTTTATAATTCTTCACTGTCCTCTCTCCCATCTTCTAAAATCGATACATGAATTTTTCCATAACCACGGCTTTTTGAACCGCCAAGTCGATAAATACCATCATTAAACTTTTCCAAATTTTGAATCAAATATTTTTTACACTTTTGACATATTTCTTCATCAAAATGATAGAATTCAATTTCCCCATCAAATTCCATGCCTTTTCTGACTGCTTTGTAAGTTCTAGGGTTGGATTTTGGTTCTGTTCCACTACAATCAATGGATGTTTTTGCATCAATTGAAAAACATTTTTTCAAGTCACGGCACTCTTCCCGCAATCTCAAATCATTAAATAGCAATTTCGGTGTATTATTAAACTCTCTGATTCCAAAAAGATAACATGCCGATGCCGCATCTATTGCCTCAGTATAACGCTTTTCAATCCGTTCCTTCTCTTCTTGATAATCTCTTTGTCTTTCTTCCGAACATAACTTTTCAATCCACTTTTGGGCTTCCTGTTTTTCTGCTTCCAACATCTCTTCATACCACTTAGCAATCTCTTTTGCCACATCACTATCATCCGCCTGCACAATTGCACGAATTGCGCCTTTCCATGAAGATGCCGGAATACATGGAAATCCTTCCTCATCTACTGCCGTCCACTGATCAATTCCTCCGATTTCGAACGGTCTCGGATTTCCTCCTACGAACAGATTTGCCAGTGTCTTTACTCTTATTTTTATCGCATTTCCCATGTCAATGTTCCTCCTTCTCTTGTTCCACTTTACTCGTTTCCATAACCAATTCATTATATCGATAAAATAACATCAAAGAATCCACAAATTCAGGAGTCCAATTCTCTTCATTCGCAAGATCCTTAAATTTCTCCTTATCAAAATACAAGCGCCTTGGAAGTTTCTGATTCTTTATCCTTGCATCATTCGCCTGCCGAATCTCCTCCTTTGTGAACGAATTACGCAGTTCTATCATATTCGCTGCTTTTTCTACTGGTATAGATTCCACATTTCTCAATCGATAAAACATTGACGTTTCCAGTACAAGGTATCGATATCCTTTTCTCCTTTTTAGAGATACTTCCCTTACAAAAATCTCTGTCAGTTCAGGATTTTTCCCATTCAAACATTTTTGATATAAATATGTCCTCGGTTTCTTAAATAATAATTTGTATAACTGTTCTTCATTTTGTTTCCATCTCTTTTTCCTTTTTTTCTTGAAAATACTGAAACGTACATCGCTAAACAAAATCATCAACCGCAAATATTTTTCAAAATGTTGTTTTCTTCCTGCAATATCCAATACTTTCTTTCCATCATACAATTGCTTTATCAAGTTATAATTCAGCCGAGTCTCCATTTCCCGGAGTTTCTTGTCAGAACATTCCAAATAATCCGGCAGTAAATGATACAAAACATGATTGATATAAGTTACATCATTCTCTCGCACCGCTTCATTTGAAATATCCTCCAATAGCGTATAAAAATAATTTGTCTTTCCGAGTATTTCACTGCATTTACCTTTATCATCTCTTATCTCATTCAAAAGTCGCAAATCTTCTAAAAATTCCTCCCAACTAGGAAACGGCTGCTTTTGAGAAAATTCTTCTTTCTTCTTATCTACACTGATAAATACCAGATCTCCAATAGAAATTTTCATTACTGAAGAACCTTTAAAGTGCCCTGAGATCTCTTTTGATTTTGCAGTCTTTAACTGATTTTCTGCCATTTGCATGTAATAACGAATCGGCTCTTTATTAAAGGTAATCGTCACTCCAATGCTTAGACTCAATGGTATCGAAATACCACTCGTTTGCAGCTTTTCATTAATTGTTTGCATCAATTTTTTGCATATGTTAATACCTGAAATCAAATCTTCTACGGCTACCGCAAAGAAAATATCATCTCCTGCAATATAAAACGGAAAAAGCCATCTCTGTTTCCGCTTTTGCTTATCGTTACTCGCCGCTTTATAAAGTCCTTCTAAAGAAACATGTTCGTTGAGAATTTCACTAACCTTTTGGTATGTATCATACTCTTTAATGTTCTTGAACATTGCCCCCATTCCATCCAAATCCGCTTTGATAACGGCAATCCGAAATCTTTTTCCTTCCGTATTTTTTTCAGTTTTCAGTGCATTTATATCCTCTGAAAATACGTCTAAGAATTCCTTTTCATAGCCCTTTTCTTTTGCTTCCAGCACTTGATTGCATTGAAACAGAATATCCTGATTTTTTTCTATAATGTATCCCCAGTTTTGGGTCTGTTTCAAAGCTGCCTTCGATTTCTCAATTGACTTAAGATTATTACAATTTCCAGAAGGAAAATAATACCAACGAAGTAATTTTTGTCCCTGAGATACTATGTAATATTCTCGAAATAACTCATTCAATCTGTTTTCCAGCTCGTTTTCCGGCAAATCACATTTAAAAATGTATACGCCCGAACATTTCAATAATATTTTTTTCTCAACATTCAAAAACTTCTTTTCAATCGACTCAAAAAAATCTTTCGAAATCTGATTAGAAGAATTTACAATTCCTTTTAAAGTAGCGTCTTCTGTCTGCTTTTCCTGCACATGCGAGCGGATTACTTCCGTCAAAAATGTCTGTACCTTTTCTACAGATAACGCAACAACTTGTTTTTTCATGTTATGATTCCCCTTCCTTTTTAGCCTCCTCGCCAATTTTCCCGTTAAACATCTCGGCATATGCGATATGTGGAAATAGCATTGGATTGTTAATCAGCATCAAGACTTGATTGAATTGGAAATTAAATGTCATTAAAGATAACTTTTCTTCTCCAAACTTCACTTCGTAATCATCCAACTTTTGGTCTTTTGCCTTTTGCAAAGAAACTGATTCTTGCTTTTCTTCTTCCTTAAGAGTTTTCTCTTCTTGTGCATGATTTAGTTCTGTATACCACTCATACAGATTTTCTGCTTTTGAAGACCATTCGATGTCTAATTTTTCTTCTCCCGCCCTTATAACCACATCAAAATCAACTATTTCTTGTAAATTCTTATATTCTTGATTTAAGCAACATAAAATACGTAACGGCCGAGTCGCAGTTTGTGTCGATACTGGTTCCTTCTCTCCACACACAATTCTATTAATAGTCCGAACAACGGATCTATTGGAAGTTTTTAATTGCTCTATACTATTTATCCAATTTTCCAACAACTTTTCATCCATAGAAGTGCTCTTGCATTCCACTACTGCCACCACTGCCTCAATCGGGATAAACTTAATTTCTCCATATCGGAAAACATACGGTGTATACATCTCATCAAAAATGGCTAAGTCAACCTCATTGGATACATTTCCCTTGGAATCAATGATAAAAACCGATTGTTCAATCACAAATTTTTTAGGTACAATTGACTCGAACATTTCTTCCCAAATCTTTTCCCTATAGCGTCCAATCGTACTTCCATGTGTTGTCTGAAAAAACAACTGGTTTACATAATTCTTTTCCATTTTCTTATAGTTCTCTTTGATTTTTTCAATTGTTTTCGAATCCATCACATCTACTCCTTTTCTCATTATCATATAAAATACACTTGAATATTTCCCATTCCAAATGTCGTATTACGCCCAATATGCAACACTTCTGCCGTCGCAAGCCACGGAACAAACGGCGTCAGTTCTCCCGCATATTCTAGTTCTCCAATCAAACCACTAAAATCCATTTTCCCATGCAACCGGTTGGAATAGCGCTCCAGAACCTCTAACTCTAATTCTTCTCTTACTGTCTGCACTTCTGCCGCGAGCATTTGAATATTTTTAACTTCATCATAATCTACCCATCCGCCATATCGTTCTACAATCATCACAATTCGCTTCGTAATATTTCGGATCAACGTCTCAAATGAAATATGCATTAACAATTTCCCACCTCGCCGAATTCGAAGTGGTGTCTGCAATTTCACAACTACTCCGGTAACAGTTTCTAACTTTAGACATGAGAGTTTCTTTGCATTTATTTCTGCCATAGAATACATTTTCGTCTGCCAGAGAACCCTTTGTTCCAAAATATTGATAATTCTAAATAAACGAAACGAGTATCTCTGCGCTCCCATTCCGAACTGTTCTGCTTTCTGTAATGCAGCTATCAATGCGGAAGCATATTGTATCGCATCTCCTAAAAGCAAAATCTCAAAATTTAATTCTTCGCCTTTTTTCACGAATAACTCTGTTCCACAAACTACTGGTGGAATTATGATATATGGCTTTACAATATCCTGCTTATCCTTACATTGCTTCCCGTTCTTATACAAAAATTTATAAACTTCTCGATTTGTTTTATATAATGCCTGTCCTAAAATTCCTCTTAATGTGGAACCAAGGTATTTCGGCAACTTTGCATCTTCCAACGCTAATAAAGAAATGTGAAGTGGTAAATACGTAATTTCAAATAATTCTCGTTCTTTCATAATATACCTCTTGCCCCCAATCCTTTCTTTTCATCTATATCGTAATCCACATGATTAATAGCACTAAGCCAAATTTTCTCCTTGTCTAATACTAATTGTACAAGTGCCACCGACACAACAACATGTTTCTTTTAAAATCCTATTAATTTACTTCTTTTCCTAATTCCTTATATCTAACAAACTTCTTTTTAAATTTTATAGCAACTCATCCAATAATTGTCCCAATATAATTATACTCTTGTTCCAACATTATTCCTACAAAAATAGGCAGCCACCACTCTGACTGCCTACCCGCTAATGAGATATTTGGTTTCGGGCATTACCCATGCCTCTCTACGGCCATAAATAGTATATGATTTATGCTATTTTAAAATTCAACTATTTTGTCATAAATTTCTTCCCAATTACTCGGAAGAATTCCCAATAAATATACATCTACCGGAGTTTCCTTAATCAATTTTTTAATATCATTCTTCATATTATCAACATCAGCAGTTGGAACCAATTTCTTTAATGCATAGATTCTCGAAAATAAGTCATTGTCTGCCTGTAATAAAGTTGTATCATCATTTGAGTCTAATAATACAACCGACGAAGTCATACCTACTAACATAGAATTATGAGCACAGTAATTTCTAAGATTTCTTACGGCATCCAACCATGTATCCGTAACTTCTGTATCTCTCTTTGCATAATCTGTTTTAGCAAAAGAATATGCTAAAATTGCTTTTCGAAAATCACCACGCAAGTAATTATACATCATCGTTACTGTTCCCAATTCAAAATAACTAAACGCAACCCACACTGGCAATTTATTATTTTGTCTATTTCCACCTTTTCTATATTCTTTCAATTCAAGATATTTTCGTACATCCTTGCGCAGTTTTTTCTCTTTATCAAGAATATCTTTATAGAAATAATTATTAAAAAACGCTATATTTTGCTTTCTTTTCTTCGCATCCTTTTCACCTTGTGAAGGAGTATATGACTGTTTATCCAAATAAAAAGTTCCACTATTCAGTTTTATTGAACAGGCATTAGATAATGCACTTTTAAAGCGTACCTCTGTCCTATTACAATAAAAATTCAATATTCTTCTAAGCTCCACATCGAACTTATACAAAGCAAATAATGCATCCTCTTTTGATTTGGCACCTGTCACACCAACTCTTGACAGCAAAAACTTTCCATATCTACTCGCACGAAAATAACCTACATACTCAAGAAACTCTCTCATTTTCTTACGCTGTCTAAACGAAACATATTTTTTCATTTGCATTACTTGTTCTTCAAGTGTTATTGGCGGTTCTATATTTGCCATCAAATCACCTCTTTTCGGTAAAAAAAAAGAATGGATATACCATTCTTAATCCCGCTAATAGGATATTTGGATTAGGGCATTACCCTTGCCTCCCTACGGCCTACTTAAACTTTAGCATCTCCTCTACAAAAAGTCAATTCTTTTTACAATTTTAACACATAAGTGTTACTGTCAAGTAATCGTTGGCACTTTTTTTCATACAGATTCTCTTTACACTGTCAGCATGAATGACAACATTTGCGACACACTACGTTTTATACGCGGTTCGTACATCTCTTATCCACCATTCGCGAAATCTCACCTTCAGATCAAACACTTCGCTTGGTGGCAGAAATTAGCACCAACCGCCTTACGAAAGCCTCGCAATTGTCACTTTATTCTTATCATTCTCTCTGACAGTTGTTTACTAAAATCCTGACATTGCAAACAGTTTCTTGCGTTCACCTATTATTTTACCCTCTAATCCTACCATGTGACCTATGGTAGGGTATTCGTATCCTTTTCCTACTTTTTTAGCCACTTCCTCTGCCATCAGAATTTCTTCCACGGTCTCTTCCTTGAATATGGCATGCTTTGACTTTTCTGTTACTTCGTATAACTTTCCACCGCATTTCTTTGCAAGAATCTTTGCCAGATGATTTTCCCGTTTACTCCAGCAGGTATGACTGTGCTTCATTCGTTTTGCAATCACGCTCCAGATGTGGTTTTCCATAGTTCCCATGTTTCTGTATTCCAATCCATCCGGATGTTCCGGTAAGTTTAATCCTTGTGACTGATACGCTATCAGACCTTCTCTATTATTGATATAATACTTTAACAATTCTTCTACGTCTTTGATCTCCGTTTCGTCTGACAGACTGTCTCTATATATCTTCAAATATTTAAACACCTCATCCCCGTGAAGGGAGCGACAATATATGTCACAGGCTAACTCAGTTGGTCTGTCTATTTCAATCCACGCTCCCCGTGAAGGGAGCGACTTGAAAGCTATATGGTTGAGTTAATTGTGTAAAGGAATTTCAATCCACGCTCCCCGTGAAGGGAGCGACGCAAACGGCTCTATCTGATGCAGTATGGGATAAAATTTCAATCCACGCTCCCCGTGAAGGGAGCGACATATATACAGCTTTCTGTATATTAGACGTTTTGCAAATTTCAATCCACGCTCCCCGTGAAGGGAGCGACGGCGTACTCCTCTTCGCTGATGCGATTCATTGCAATTTCAATCCACGCTCCCCGTGAAGGGAGCGACAAACATTCTCTGAGATTTTCTTTTTTCCCAATAAATTTCAATCCACGCTCCCCGTGAAGGGAGCGACGAATCCAAGGGTTGGATGATTGGCAAAAACAAAATATTTCAATCCACGCTCCCCGTGAAGGGAGCGACCATATAAAATACTGCAGTCCGTAAAAGGTACTGCATTTCAATCCACGCTCCCCGTGAAGGGAGCGACGTATTGTCCGAGATGGAATCATCAATCGATATAATTTCAATCCACGCTCCCCGTGAAGGGAGCGACCCCAAGCATCAGCCATTTTGTCGGCTGACTCCTCGATTTCAATCCACGCTCCCCGTGAAGGGAGCGACTTCTCTGTGGGTTTTTCTTATTAAATTTCGGTTATTTCAATCCACGCTCCCCGTGAAGGGAGCGACGGACGTATTTATAGATACAGGTGCACAAAATGCGGATTTCAATCCACGCTCCCCGTGAAGGGAGCGACCTTTTTTTGATTCACTGTAGGCGTTCCATTGCAATTTCAATCCACGCTCCCCGTGAAGGGAGCGACCGCAGGACGGGAACGAAGCGGAAGCTGTCTTTCTATTTCAATCCACGCTCCCCGTGAAGGGAGCGACTCAACGGAGAAAAAATTGCAAAATATAATTCTGATTTCAATCCACGCTCCCCGTGAAGGGAGCGACTCAACGAACTTTTGAGGTTCTTCACGCAATAAAATTTCAATCCACGCTCCCCGTGAAGGGAGCGACAGAACCGCAAGAGGAGCACCTTTATCAGGTAAGTTATTTCAATCCACGCTCCCCGTGAAGGGAGCGACTCCGGAATTTGACGAGTGTCAGGAGGTGGAGTGATATTTCAATCCACGCTCCCCGTGAAGGGAGCGACATGATTATATGGATTTATGTTTACATCTTTTACAATTTCAATCCACGCTCCCCGTGAAGGGAGCGACAGCAATGTTGACTAATTTTTCTGTTACAATCGTTCAACTTTCTGCTAATTCTACTAATTTTTCTCTATAATTACAAGTCTATCACACTATCAATTTCATATTCAACCTAAATATGAACTATTTTTTGGTGCGAATCCCATAGAAAATCTATGTTTACTAGACATTCGCACTTAATATTCTCTCTATATTTTCGACAATTAAATTCTGTAGGATATTTAACAAGTATCCCTGAAATTAGTATTTAATTTGTTGTGTTCCCACACCCTATATCAACAACCACCGAAACATCAAAATAGTTTTTGAGGTGTTTATCGCGACTATTTTTCCCCTCTGGTGAAAACACGAAATGCTTCGCAAAGTGCCTAAAATTAAGGATTTCTACATAGCTCTTCGTTGTAGCAACACACAAGTCTCGACGTGTGTTGAGACTAACGTCGGAACACACACCCTTTACCTCGTCACTTATATCGGAACACATTTTTTTCACTTTGCCTCCAATACCTGATGACTTCCCGAATCTTTCTTTTGCGTTTCCAATTTCATTCTTAAATCCTGTTTTATATATGAAAGTAATTTTATAAGGATCTTTGTTTCCATCTTCGTCTAGTCCGCCGACTATTACTTTTTCAACTATACTCTCAAATATTCCTCTGTCAAATTCTTCTAGCACCTCATTATGCGATAGTGCTTTTTTGAAATCTGAAAGCCTCCTTTGCAATGAACTCTTTTCATCCGACTGTTGCTGCAGATATTCCAGCTTTGCTCTTGTATTTGTCAGTTCAGTTTTTAGTTCTACATCCGTTTCCTCATAAATATCCTGTTCAATAATGCCTTTCAGATAATTATCAAGTAGTTTTTTTCTCTTTAAAGAAACCTTGTCAATGCTTTTCTTCAGCTTATGTAACTGATCTTCAATCGAATTTTCTCCAAGTGCTTTCTCGGTTCGCTTCAAAAATTCTTCCAGAACATCTTTATTATCATTACACAACATCCTATAAGACTCAATAAATGCTTCTTCTATGACCTGCTCTGGAATGCCTTTGCTATCCGGACAAAATCTCTTTCCTTCTTTTGTTGATTTAACGCACTGCCATATCGTCTTTTTATACTTAGAGCTACTGTGCCATCGCCTACGAGAAAGATTAGAGCCACAGAATCCGCATTCTACCATACAGCTAAACGCAAACTGCCGACTAAATTTTTCACGTTTTCCAGGAGTGACTCCACATTTCCGATTTCCGTTTCTACGTCTTCTCATCTCCTGCGCCCGTTCAAATTGTTCCTCTGTAATGATTGGTTCGTGATGATCATGTATATAATACCGATCTTCCTCTCCAAGATTTTCTAAGCGTCTTTTTGAAATCGGATCAACCGTAAAGGTTTTTCCAAGTAAAATATCTCCCTTATATTTTTCATTATTAATGATTCCCATAACACTGGATGAAGTCCAGGGATTTCCTCTAATTGTCAGATGACCCTGCTCATTCAATTCCCTGGCTATCATTGTGCTGCCTGCTCCTGCCACATATCTATCAAAAATGTACCGTACAACCACAGCGCCTTCCTCATTGATTGAGATAGATTTTGTTTCCACATCATAATCATATCCCAAACAACCCTGAAATCCTACCAGTTCCCCCCGCTTCATTTTCATCTTCAAGCCCTTTTTCACATAAGCAGAAGTATTTTCAACTTCCTGCTGTGCTACAGAACTTAAAATAGTCATTAGAAATTCGCCGTCCTTTAATGTGTTAATCTTCTCAACCTCAAAATAAACAGCAATATTTCTCTCTTTCAACATACGAACATATTTCAATGTGTCCAGAGTATTTCTGGCAAATCGTGGAAGGCTTTTGGCAATAATCATATCTATCTTGCCATCCATGCAATCCTGAATCAACCGCTGAAACTCTTCTCTCTTATCAACCTTTGTCCCAGTGATTGCCTTATCAGCATATATACCTGAAAATATCCATTCTTTATTATTCTTAATTAACTCTGTATAATGCGTAACCATTGAGTTATAACTCTTTATCTGATCTTCATCGTCCGTACTTACTCGGCAATAAGCCGCCACTCTCAACCGCTCAATCTTCCGTCTGGCAGAACCGTCAAATGAATCATGTGCTTTAATCAATTCAACTTCCATTTCGCCCTCCTTTTTGTGTTCCTACCATAGCGTTGATTATATTATAATACAATACAGATATACCGTCAAGCAGTAATGTTGGATACGATACCATAATCTTTCATTAATCTTTTTTGTATTACCTGATATTCAGTTTCATTAATCAACTTCTTAGAAAGCAACTGCTTTAACATAGATAGCTGCATACTATATCTCAATATTTTTTTATTATCCATATATATCAGATACCCCTTTCTAAATAATACTCTCCTGCAGGCGGCTGCCGGGCACAGCCTCATTGGTATCACACCATCCTCTCGGACCGGAGCAGCTTATCTCCGGAAGTTTCATTATCAGAAAGCAGTATCTTCGCACAAAGTCCCCGTTACTTTGCCTGTGATCGGATATTTATCGCTCGTGCCTTTACTTCAATACCCAAACTGGCATTCCTTCGCTTTCAATGTCCGGCAACTTTGCGCCACGATGTCGCAAAGTACCAGACACAGGCAGTCATGGCGTATCCATCACACAGCTCCACTGTTTTCTGCGTCCTGCAGGAAAAATATGAAATTGTCAAGGTACACCTGCTCCGAAACAGCAAAAAACAGAAAGGGATATTTTCTGCCGCTTACTCCGAGCTAAATTTCAAATGCTAAAATCTTAGTGATTAACTTTGTCTCAAGCCGTCTCCGCAATGTCTCGTCTACACAGTAATGAACCTGTCTGTTCTCGTCATACATCTTTCTGGTAGACAATGCCGCTATGTAACCTTCATAGTGTTTCAGCACTGCATTGATCGCTTCAATATCTCCGTTTGAAGCCGCCCGAATCATCTGGAAAGAAGGCAGATCAAACGCTTCATTTTTTCTACTTTTCCTGCTCATTTTGATATTCCTCCATCATTTCTTTCATAAGTTCCAGCGAACGTTTCCGATGCTCATAGACTGTGCTTCGCACAAGATTCATCATTCTGGCAATGTCTGCATCGCTCATATCCATGAAATAAGACAGCAGCACTACCTTCCGTTTGTTTTCAGAAAGCGACTGTATTGCTTCCGCAAGTAATGTGTCTTTTACTTCAATGTCATATCCAAGTACCCGGAAGCACTTGTTTTCCACTGTATACTTGTCTACGCCAAAAATGCTGTCCAGCTCCTTCTGCGAAAGCTCCGAAAACAGCACTTCATGTTTCTGCCGATAAGCAATATGCCGATAATAATCAGCAGCTTCGCCTTTCAACGCCAGTTTGCATATCCGGTCAAACTGATTCCGAATCGTCAGTTCATCATTGGAAGAAGATTTCCCCATAAGAGTTCACCTCCTTCCCCTTCCACCAGCACATGGATGAAATTTCTATCTCCCTTTCATCCATAGTCCCGAATGGGTAATGCCCGATGTTCGGTTCGGGAAGAAATTTTTTCAAAAAATTTTCATATATATAAAATGCGCCCGGACAGGCTAACGAAGCCCATCGGACGCAATCTATAACTGATTCAATTATTACCCCTGCTCTGATATAGGTTTTTACCATAGGTGCAAGGGTGTTTGACAGAGCAGTAATCATTAAGATTTTTTTAGCTGTATATCTAATAAACGGCATAACTGCCGCCCATATTTCTCCCTTAAAACCACTCTGCTCTCCAACAAAATCCCGGAAAGAAACAAAAAAGAGTATTCAAATAACCCTTTCCGGAATTTTGTTTTTTTTAATCCGAAAAAGGACTTGAATACTCTTTCTAGGTTTTAACCCCCATAAAATACCAAGCTCACACCCTTTTCACTTTTTAAATACAGGGTAATACACTATATTTATGGAGGTGAATAAACATGGATATTTCCAAGACACTCTTTGCAACAATGGTAAAAAATGCCCGGATGGATCGGCACTGGACACAGGAAGAACTTGCTGAAAAGCTCAGTGTATCTCCTACTTATCTCGGAGATTTAGAGCGCCACAAAGGTACTCCAAGCCTGTCATTGTTCTGTAAAGCCATGCGGTTATTGAATCTTTCCGCAGATGATTACGTTTATCCAAACGGGAACAGCGATAGTTCTACATATAAGCAGCTACTCCGTCTACTAACACACTGCAACGAACACCAGCTTCAGATTCTTCTGGCAACTGCTACTGCCATGCTGCAGCCTGATCTAAATGCCAGTAACGATGTTAAGGAATAATTTTGGACTAAATCTGATAAAACTCCGATATCCGCTGATATTTATTAATTGCTGACACAGAAAAGGCTCAATCCTTGTTACTGGAAAGAGCCTTTTTATCTAACTATTTTTTCATTTTTGAAACCATCATTTCTATCTCCGGATTGCTATTCAATACCCCCAAGCCACCTAACAACTGAATACAGTCCACATATCCTTGACAGTATGCCCGTTCTTCTTCCATAAATGCCAAGTGCTGCACAGCTTCTAAATAATTCTCTATTTGTTGTCTTTGCTCTGCATTTAGTTTTCTCATTTCTGTCTCAAAATTTGCTTTTTTTACCTTTCTGATCTTTTCTGCTTCTTCCAGTTCCGGAAAGTGAAGATAAGACTTTCTGCTCACATCTCCACATCGGAGATTATTCAAAAATGCGCTTATTTCACTCCATACTTCGTTTTCCATATCGGTACTCCTTTCGCTCTCGGCATTTCCTGCCATGCTGCTATATCTTTATTGTTGCCATTCTATAATAATTCAGCATATTTTTTCTAAAACTTCATCTTTAGAAGTATATTAGCATCCCAACTCGGTAAAATCAATTATAATACTTCAACTTTAGAAGTGAGGGATAGAATGAAGATATACTGGAACGGACACTCAAAAAATATTATCGGAAATAGATTAAAAGAACTGCGTACTGCACAAGGCATTTCTCAAAAGACACTTGCCGCCCGATTACAGACAGAAGGGTTTGAATTTACAGATTTAACAATCCTAAGAATTGAACAAGGAAAACGCTTTGTGCCAGACTATGAAATTGTAGCTATTGCAAATTATTTTCATATATCAACAGACTACCTTTTAGGTGCTACTGACATAAAATAAGCGGCTCTGTCTTTTAGAATTGACAGCAGCCGCTTATTTTCTTTTTATTGCATTATTGAATTTATAGCCGATTCCCCACACTGTCAAAACATAAATTGGTTTTGACGGATCAGGTTCAATTTTCTTTCGTATTCTCCGAATCAGACTCATTACATTGTCCTCTGCCCTGTAATATGGCTCTTTCCACACCTGATTGTATATTTGCTCTTTAGAAAATACCTGTCCGGGATGTCGTGCCAGCAAGTATAAAATTTCAAATTCATAGTTAGTCAGTTCAATGCTTTTCCCGTCAGCCTCAACCATCCTGTATTTTGAATCTATTATCAGATTATCGTATTTCAGACAACTATCATTGGGAAAAGCATTTACTACTTTTATATGGCTATTGGATTTTAAGAACAACAGCAACTCGTCAAATGCTATTTCGTCCTTATCATCAAAAGCCGCTATTAAAACTTTTCCCACAAAAGCCCTCCTTCTTTTTACATTCTAAATCAATCATATATGCTATTTCCCGTTGTACTTTATCCTATATACTTATGCCCTCAATAGAAAAATCCTCGCCAAGATGTGCCTCGTCCTGTTTCCGGTATTCTGCAGGAGTTATTTTCATCACATCTCTAAATGCCGTTGCGAATTTGCTTTGATTCTCATATCCCACTTGATTTGAGATTTCCGCAATCGTAGCCTGTGTCTGGCGAAGCAAAATTGCCGCTCGTTTCATTCTATACTCTTTCATATAAGTTCCAATGGGCTGTCCATAAATCCCCTTAAAAGTATTTTTTAAAGTAGCCGTATTGATTAAAAATTCCTTTGAAAGTTCTTCTATTGTTGGTCTTTTCTGTAAATCGGAAACCAATTTTTTATGTATCTCTTTCACAATTTCCACATGAGGTGAAGTATACCGTTCTCTCTGCTTTTCTTTTGCTGCATCCACTGTATAAAGGAACAACAATAATTCTTGCACCTTTAATTTCATATAAGGCTTTTGCAGACAATCCGGTATGGAATATAGTTCTGAAAAAATATGCTCTATTTCGTCCTTTGCCCGCATAATAAAGCAATCTCCGGATGCACAGAACTTATTTCTAAACGCCAGAATATCAATTCCCGCCTCCATCAGAATCTCTGGTGAATTTTTAGATACTGTAGTTAAATTGATTACCACAGAAATTCCCCGGTAATGCTTCAAAGGAAAAGACATTTCCGAAGCGCAGTTATCCATTGTATGAATCGACAGATCCCCTTCTCCCAAATAAAGGCAGGAACCGCTTAATAAACGACTTCCCTCACGACCTTCCCTGCAATGATTAATTTCGAGAATATCTTTATCTAAGATACTCTCCCATTCATATTCCGTTGCCTCAAAATCATTATAAATAAGCTGGATTCCCGGAAAAACCTGATAAACGGTCATAAGTCCTAATCCATCGGCACAATCCATCTTATAAATAGTACAGTAACCATCGTTATCTTTTGGAATAACCTCCGATAAACCTTTCATATTTGACATAGTTTCTATATTGTTCATATCGTTCCTCACTATCGTCTGGTGACTATTTATCTGTTCTACCAATAACTTTCTGGCTTTTTTTATTATATACTTTTTCTTCATTCCATTCTGCTCCAATCAGTAGGCTTTTCGCTCCATTTAGAATTATATTCTAAATTCCCCTGATGTGCAAATATGGGAAAGGAGCCAACGACTCTATAGCCATCGGCTCCCATCAAGGTTACTTATTGCAATACTTTTCTCCAATACATCCCGAACAACTGCCGCCACAACAAGAACCATTCTTACGATCCCGTCGAACTTTTCGGACAGCCCATACTGCATAAACAGTAATTCCAAAAATGATGATTCCAGTAATAACCATCTTAGTCTCCTTTCCTACTAGATGCCCATAATTCATTTGCAACAGGCTGCCAGTGCTTTGCATATAATTCGCATTTATCACACAAATGATCTACCGTCTCCGGTGATTGCAAATCCGTAGACTTTGCTCCGGTACGTTTTACCATTTCCCGTAAAATATTGGGATTTTCCAACATAGGGCATGGACGAAGCATATTCTTATTAAATGGGTGCCCATCGTGGTACGCCATAAAAATCGGACTTTTCAGTGCATCCAGTAATCCGCACTCATGGATGTTCACATTGGAATAATGAATAAACACACATGGCTCCACATCCCCGGCAGCATTAATATGTAAATAGCTTCTGCCTCCGGCAATACAGCCTCCTACATACTCTGCATCGTTCTGAAAATCCATACTGAAAATAGGCTTTGTATTCCGAAATGCTCTTACCCGTTCATAGACTGTCCTTCTTTGATCCGGGTTAGGGAGAAGCTCTGGAACAGCATCATTACCGACTGGCATATAATGAAAGAACCAGACAAACATTGCTCCCATTTCAATCATCATATCAAAAAATGCTTCACTACTAATATCCGCATAATTGGCACTGGTATAGCAGGTAGAAATACCAAAAGGCAATTTGTATCTCCTTAATAAATCCATCGCCTGCATTACTTTCTCAAAAACCCCTTTGCCCCTGCGTCCATCATTTGCTTTTTCAAATCCCTCCAAACTAATCGCCGGGACGAAATTTTTTACACGAAGCATTTCCATACAAAACTCTTCGTCAATCAGCGTTCCATTTGTAAAAGAAAGGAACTCACAATCCGGATGCCTTTCACACAGAGTAATTAAATCTCTTTTTCGTACCATCGGTTCCCCACCTGTATATATATACATATAGGTTCCTAGTTTTTTCCCCTGGGTGACAATATCATCAATCGTTTCTAAACTCAAGTTTAGCTTATGTCCATATTCAGCAGCCCAACACCCTGTACAGTGCAAATTACACGCCGACGTTGGATCTAATAATATAGCCCACGGAACATTACAATTTTCTTTCTCACGAACTTCATTTTGAATTGCGGAGCCTTTCAAGGCAGAATTAACAATGAAATTCTGAAAAAATGTTTTTCTCACACCTGCATCCAACTGGTATGCTTTCATAATCAACTGATACCAGTTTCCTTTTTCTTCGATTGCCTTACGAAATGCTGCCCTTTGTCCCTCATACCAACCATCCGGTAATACTTGATCCATGAGCCGCATTGCTTTCGGAATATTTTCCTCCGGATTCTTTTCCAGATATTCTAATGCAGTATGTACCGCTGCTGAAAAAGCTGTATTTTTTACTGAATCTATAATGTTCATTTTCATTTGTCTGCTGATTATTTATTTGCCATCAGCTTTTTCCTTTCATTTTTCTAATTAAACTTTTCCCTGCAATTACCGCTATAACAAAAAGTCCTGCAAAACAAACCCATTTTTTATACTTCATATCACTTACCTCACACTAAAATCCCAACTTGATAAACTGCAAATGTCACTATCCATGCCACCACCAACTGAAACATTGCGGACAGTAACATCCAACGTGTGCTGCCTGATTCCTTGCGTATCGTTGCAAGAGCCGCCATACATGGAATATATAGTAGGCAAAAAATCATCAGACAGAACGCATTGAGTTGTCCAAACCCTGCACTTCCCAATATGACTTCCAGTGTATCCATACCAGCTCCGGAATTGATGTTTGAAACTCCAAACAAGACTGCACAACTGGAAACCACAACCTCTTTTGCAGAAATGCCTGCGATCAGAGCTACCGCAATCTGCCAAAATCCCAATCCTATTGGTGCAAAAAACGGTACTAGCCCATGTCCCAAAATAGCGCCGAAACTATCCGACATATCCGTTGTATATCCATGTGGTCCGAAATTCAAGATTATCCACATCAGGATAGATGCTATAAAAATAGTAGTTCCTGCTTTCGTAAGATAATCTTTTACCTTCTCCCATACATAAATTGCTACTGTTCTGGAACTGGGGATTTTATACTCCGGTAATTCAATCAACAAATAATTTTCTGATTTCTTTTTATCAATCAGATGTATTATGGCGGCCACCAAAATCGCAACCACTAACCCGATCAAATACATGGAATATGCAACCAGCATAGCACGTTCTTTGAAAAACATTTCTGCAAACAGTATGTAGATAGGCAGGCGGGCGCTACAGCTCATAAACGGCGTAATCAACATTACTTTAAAACGATCACGCCTGCTTTCCAGTGCCCTTGATGCCATAATTGCCGGGACTGTACAACCAAAGCCTAAAATCATAGGAATAAAGGCTCTTCCAGACAGTCCAAGTTTACTCATAATTCCTTCCATAACATAAGCTACTCGCGCCATATATCCGCTGTCCTCTAAAAAAGCCAACGCAAGAAATAAAATGAAAATGTTCGGAAGAAATGTCAATATACCGCCCACTCCTGCAAGAATACCGTCTACAATCAGCGAACGAATTACTTCATTTACCTGTGCTGCAACCAGACCTTTCTCTATCCATAGAGACAGATTTTCAATTCCTATCTCTAAATACCCTTTCAGCCAGTCCCCAACAGTAAATGTCAGAAGAAACACTACCGCCATAATGCCTAGAAAGATTGGAACACCCCATACACGATGAGTCAGCACCTTATCCGCTTTTTCAGTCAAAGCATCCTGGCGATCTTTATTTACCAACACTTCTCTTATAATTTCTTGAATAAAATCATATTTCTCATTGATAATATCCGATTCATAGCTCCGGTCAATTACATCTGGCAAATGAACAGGGTAACTCTTCGTAATCTCCCGATCCATTTCCAGTAACTTAATAGCATACCAACGGTAATTTTTTAGTTTTGGATAGTTTATTTTCAGTGCATCCATAATAAGATCAATCTTATCCTCAATCTTATCGCTGTAAACCATTGCATATTCTGCATGATGGTTATGCCGATGCCTTGACTGATCTTTATGATGGTGAACCAAACATTGCGGATCGTTGCAATCCTTATGATGTGCTGCTGCATGAAGCAGCACATCCAATCCCGTCCGTTTTCTCGCAGAGACGGGAATCACCGGGATTCCCAACATTTCCGGCAGTCTGTGTGTGTCGATTTCCATCCCACGCTTTTCTACAATGTCCATCATATTCAGTGCCATAACTACTGGTTTTCCAAGTTCCAATAACTGTAATGTCAAGTATAGATTACGCTCCAGTGCCGAAGCATCTACCACGTCAATAATCATATCAACTTCATCACTCAATATAAACTGTCTGGATACCTGCTCTTCCATTGTATAAGAAGTCAGACTGTATGTACCCGGAAGATCAACCAGACGAATATTCAGATTATGATCTCTGATTGCTCCTTCCACTTTTTCGACAGTAACCCCCGGCCAATTCGCCACTTTTAAATTTGCGCCTGTATAAGCATTAAAAAGTGTTGTCTTTCCACAGTTTGGGTTCCCGATGAAGCCGATTGTCAAATTCTCTTTCATCGAAATTCATCCCTCCTACATAGCAACCGAAATATGTTCTGTTATATTGCGCCCAAGTGCAAAACGTGTTCCCCGTACTTTTACAATCAAAATCCCCTTGCTTTTACTATTCAAAACTGTGACAGAAGTACCACGAGTCATTCCAAGAGCTTCCAGACGTTTTTCAATTCCTGTAGGAAGCCCAATGTCTTTAACAATATATTGGGTTTCTTTTTTGCCATCTGAAAGATACATTTTAATTCCCCCTCTATTGCTTTATTCCGTTGGTTCCGGGCATCTTCCGAAATTCTGAAAGCATCATCAAAACAGTAATCACTACAAGAATTGCATCTGTCAGGGCAATCGCCAGCCATACACCACGAATACCCATACCGCCCACCATCGGAAGGACAATACACAAAGGGATAAACAAAATAATCTGACGGAACAATACCAACCACGTCGCCTTATTGGCTTTGCCCAAAGACTGGAACAATGTCACAGCAATCAGAAAACTTCCCTGAAGAATATAGGTGCTGAACATAATACGGAAATTCGTTGCCCCCGAAACAGCTACACCTGGCGTTGTAATAAACATAGACAATACTTTACCCGGAAACAGTTCTGCCGGAATATAAAATACAAGGGATAGTATTGTGGCGGCAGCAATAAATACACGTGTCAGAGTTTTTACCCTGTCATATTCCTTTGCACCATAATTCGTTCCTGCCGCTGGCTGGAATCCCTGACTGATTCCCCATAATGGAACAAAAGAGAAATTCCAGAACCGAAGCGCCGCACCGAGAAGGATCTGTGAATTTTCCCCTCCATAATTAGCGGCTACACGATAAATGACTGTTTGCTGTACTAATGTCAATATCTGCATCAATAACGCAGATACGCCAACAGAAAGAACCTGCGGCAGAAGCTCTCCATCAATCCGAATACGTCCAATCTTTACATTAGGACTTTTCTTTCTGAAATACCATAACGTAATAACCGCCTGAACAAACTGTGAAAACACCGTTGCATATGCTGCCGCCTCGATGCCCAAACCGTAAGGCTTCAAAACTGTAATAAATATTGGATCAAGAATAATATTCAAAATGGCACCGCTGGCAATAATTGTCATTGCCTTTTTTAACTGACCCTCCCCACGAATGACCATATTAGCACTCTGGAAAAAATTCACAAACAAAGAGCCTGCAAATACAATCCGCAGATATTTTTCTGCATAATTTAAAATATTATCGCTTGCTCCAGCAAGAGATAAAAGCTGACGGGTAAACACCATTCCTACAATGGTATAAATTACTGACAATAAAAGTACCATTGCCACCAAATTTCCCATAATCTTTTTGATCGTTCTTTCATCTTTTTTACCAATCGCTCGTGAAAGTACCGAAGCGGAACCAACGCCCAGCATTGCGGCAGAACCTGCATTTATCAAAGTAAATGGATATGATACCGATACAGCTCCCATCTGAGCCGCACCTACCATCTGCCCGACAAAAATGGAATCCATCATGTTATATAACCCAACCACCACCATACCGAGAACTGCCGGAATACTAAGTTCAATCATCAGTGAAATTGGATTCTTTGTTAATAATTTTGTTCTTGTATCAAGTGACTGTTTCATCACTGTTACCTCCTTGTTTATTAGCCATGTCTAACCACCTAAAGTATATAAAATTCGGTTTGTTTTGTACGCTCCCAAAAGAAGAAATCACAATCCAATCGGAAGAATTAAGGGCAGAAAAGCCTTTTTTCTCTCTGCCCTCCGGCATCATTGTGCCATCTTCTCCAACACTTTTAATGCTTCCTCCAATTTCGGATTTTCAACATCTGTCTGCAAAGCCTCCCGGACACAGTTTCGGATATGTGCCTGTAATATTTGTTGGTTAGCGCTTTTTAACAGGGCTTGTGTTGCCTGAAGCTGATTGGATATGTCCACACAGTACCGATCTTCCTCAATCATCTGCAGAATACCGTCAATCTGCCCTCTGGCAATTTTCAATTTATGAATAACTTCTCCCTTTTTTGCTTTCATTGGAATTTCCTCTTATTGAATACTGATAAGCTGATAACCAGCATCCTCTACAGCCTCTTTCAACATGGCATCCGATACGTCTCCGTTAAGTTGAATACGTGCAGATTTCTCTGCAAGGCTGACTGTGACCTCACTGATTCCCGCAAGCTCTCTTAATGCTTTCTCCACGTGTTTTACACAATTCATACAAACCATACCTTCAATATTTAATACTTTTTCCATTTGACTCGCTCCTTTGTTTTCTTTTTTATCATTTTCCTGTCTAAATTCCATATCTGTATTTTCATGGGACGTATGCTTTGCCTTAAACCACCTAAGCCGCAGTGCATTCGACACTACAAATACGGAACTGAAACTCATGGCAAATGCTCCAATCATTGGATTCAATTTCAATCCAAATGGCAGATAAAACAATCCTGCTGCCACCGGAATACCAATGATATTATAAATAAACGCCCAAAATAGATTTTGCTTGATATTGCGTATTACCGCCTTGCTAAGTTGGATCGCCGTAGATACATCGAGCAAATCACTTTTCATTAAAACAATATCTGCCGATTCTATTGCAATATCTGTTCCTGCTCCAATGGCAATCCCCACATCTGCCCTTGCAAGCGCTGGGGCGTCATTAATTCCATCGCCAACCATCGTCACTTTTTTTCCACTGTCTTGCAAACGGCGGATTTCTTTCTCTTTGTCCTGTGGAAAGACTTCCGCTACAACACGATTTACACCAACCTGACGTTGAATTGCTTCCGCTGTTTTCCTATTGTCCCCGGTCAGCATTACCACTTCAATTCCCATACCCGACAATTCCTGGACTGCCTGACGGCTGGTAGGTTTTACAACATCTGCCACAGCAATCACACCCATCAGTTCCTTACCACGTGCAAAAAATAATGGTGTTTTTCCCTCTTCCGCCATAGCATCCCCAAGCGATTGCAAGACTCCTCCAGAAATGCCATTTGCCTCAAGCAATCTGCGATTTCCAGCAAAGCAAATCTCGTTTTCTATTTCTCCTATAATTCCCTGTCCGGGAACCTGTCTAAAATTTTCAACAGGAAGGAAAGAAATTCTCTCGTTTTCAGCTTCTTTCACAATCGACTCTGCCAGCGGATGTTCTGACAATTTTTCTAAGGATGCCGCAATCTGCAATAGTTCATTTTGTCCGATTCCATCTCTACATAGGAGATTCGTAACACTCGGCGTTCCCTCTGTAATCGTTCCGGTTTTATCTAAAACTACTGTATTGATGTTATGAGCTGTTTCCAAAGCCTCCGCTGATTTTATCAGGATACCATTTGCTGCCCCTTTTCCAGTTCCCACCATAATTGCCGTAGGTGTGGCAAGCCCTAACGCACATGGACAGGAAATAACCAAAATTGAGATTCCAATAGAAAGAGCAAATTCAAATCCATATCCCAACAACAGCCATATGATAGCCGAAACCAGGGCGATACTGATAACCACTGGTACAAATACCCCGCTTACTCTATCTGCCAATTTTGCGATTGGAGCCTTTGAACTTGTAGCTTCGTCCACCAGATGGACAATCTGCGAAAGCGTTGTATCATCCCCAACCTTTGTAGCCTGCATTTTAAAATATCCGGACTTATTCAAGGTTGCACCGATAACTTTATCCCCTATATGCTTTTCCACCGGAATACTTTCACCTGTTAAGGCAGATTCATCTACAGAAGAAGCCCCTTCTACCACTACGCCATCCACTGGCACTGCTTCTCCAGCTTTCACAATCAGCGTTTCGCCAGCTTGTACTTCCTCTACCGGAATCGTAATCTCCTGTCCATTGCGTTCAACAACTGCCGTTTTAGGGGCTAAATTCATCAGCTTTGTAATTGCGTCTGATGTTTTTCCCTTTGCACGTGCCTCCAGCGTCTTTCCTAATGTGATCAGTGTCAGAATCATGCCTGCTGATTCAAAATACAAATCCATCATAAAGCTGTGAACAGTTTCCATATCTCCATGTCCAAATCCAATCCCTATTTTGTAAATAGCATAAATCCCATAAATAATTGCCGCACTGGAGCCAATAGCAATCAGAGAATCCATGTTTGGAGAACCATGAAGCAATGTCTTAAATCCCATCTTGTAATACTTAAAATTCACAAATACTACAGGAATTAAAAGCAGGAATTGCGTAAAAGCAAAGCTCATTGCATTTTCCATTCCAAGAAGAAATGCAGGCAGTGGCCACCCCATCATATGCCCCATTGATATATAAAACAAAGGTATCGTAAAAACAGCAGATAAAAGCAGGCGTTGTTTCATTTGTTTATAGTCTTTCTGCGCCGTACTAATTTCTGGTTTTCCAGCCGCAACAGCAGGTTTACTACCACTCTGTGCAAGTGTTTTTGGAATTGCACCATATCCTGCTTTTTCTACCGCCTGAATAATTCCCGATGTATCTAAAATAGATTCATCATAAGATGCAACCATACTGTTTTTTAATAAATTAACAGATACTTCTTTTATTCCGGGAAGTTTACTCACGCTCTTTTCAATTCTTGCAGAGCAGGCAGAGCAAGTCATTCCTGTAACATCAAATTGCTCTTTTTTCAATTTCATCCCTTCTTTCTCTTTAAAATTGGGTACCCGTCCCCCGTAGGGAACGTAGTCATTATAAACACTGGATTTACGTTTTGTACGCTCCATAGGGAAGTATTTTTTATCCAAAAAGAAATATATTTTTTCTCTAAATCCAATCAGTAGGTTTTGCGATCCAAAAGGTAATATCTGTTTCCAATCCGTTGACTTTTTCCTTTATCGTGCATATACTTGCGGCATGAACGATTAAACATTCTTTTAATTGTTCAGTCATGTCAAACCAACTAAAATTACTAAGAAAGGGGAATAATCCTTATGAAAAAAACAATCAAGTTACTCGATCTTGACTGCGGACACTGTGCCGCAAAGATCGAAACTGCTGTAAAGAAGATTGATGGCGTCACAAATGTATCCGTAAACTTTATGAACCAGAAAATGATACTCGAAGCGCCGGATGACAAATTTGATGCTATCCTGACCGAAGCAAAGGCACTGATCAAAAAAATCGAGCCGGATGTAACTGTAAAGGTATAAACGAAGCTGGACACCGGCTGCCGTATCCCGGTAGCTGGTGTTTTTACATCAGAAAGGAGACTATAGATTATGACACGAAAGCAAAAACATTTGCTTGCACGAATTGTCATAGCGGCAATTCTATTTTTTGCAGGCAGCCTGTTTTACCTTCCTGAATATATGGAGGCAGGCATCTTCCTTATCTGCTACATTGTTGTTGGATGGGATATTGTATGGAAAGCAATCACGAACATTCTTCATGGACAGGTATTCGATGAAAATTTTTTAATGACGATTGCCACTATCGGCGCATTGGTTCTGGGAGAACATTCAGAAGGCGTAGCTGTAATGTTGTTTTATCAAGTTGGTGAATGGTTCCAGTCTTATGCCGTTTCCAAATCTCGAAAATCCATTGCAAGTTTAATGGATATTCGTCCGGACTATGCGAATGTACAGCGTAATGGGGAATTGATACAGGTCGATCCTGATGAAGTCCAAATTGGAGACACAATCATAGTAAAACCGGGAGAACGGATTCCACTGGACGGAACTATTCTGAAAGGTTCCTCTGCATTAGATACCTCTGCGCTTACCGGAGAATCCATGCCTCGTGAGGTAGAGCCGGGAATGGAAGTCATAAGTGGCTGCATTAACCAGACCGGGATTTTAACAATTTGCACAACTAAGGAATTTGGAGAATCCACCGTAGCAAAAATTCTTGATCTAGTAGAAAATGCAAGTGATAAAAAAGGACGGACAGAGAATTTTATTACCCACTTTGCCCGCTACTACACCCCTGCTGTAGTATTTGCGGCATTAGCTCTGGCAATCCTTCCCCCATTTATTACTGGACAGGCATTCAGCATATGGATTTACCGGGCATTAACTTTTCTGGTTATCTCCTGTCCTTGTGCGCTTGTTATCTCCATACCGCTTAGTTTCTTTGGTGGTATTGGGGGAGCATCTAAAATCGGTGTTTTGGTAAAAGGCAGCAATTATCTGGAATCATTAGCTCATGCTGAATATGTGGTTTTTGATAAAACAGGGACTTTGACAAAAGGCTCTTTTGCTGTCAGTGAGATTCATCCAAACGGCATAAAAGACATACAGCTTTTGGAACTTGCCGCATACGCAGAAGATTATTCTAATCATCCGATTTCGCTTTCCATAAAAAAGGCATACGGAAAAGAGATCGACCATAATCGCATCGGGGATATTCAAGAAGTTGCAGGACACGGTGTGCGTACTGTCATTGACAATAATACAGTTCTGGCTGGCAATGCTAAACTAATGAAACGAGAAAACATTCGTTATATCCCTTGCACTTCCATTGGTACGGTTGTTTACATTGCCTGTAACGGCAAATATGCCGGATGTATTGTCATTGAGGATGAAATCAAAACAGATGCTCCAGCGGCAATCAAGGATTTGAAATCTTCCGGTGTTCGCAAAACTATTATGCTTACCGGAGACGCAGATGCCGTAGGTCAGAAAGTTTCTGCCCGTCTCGGTCTGGATCAGGCATATACGGAACTTCTTCCTGCGGATAAAGTTGAACGGGTAGAGGAACTGTTGAAACAAAAAAGCGAAAAAGGAAAACTGGTATTTGTCGGAGACGGAATCAACGATGCTCCTGTGCTGGCACGGGCAGATGTAGGAATTGCAATGGGCGGTTTGGGTTCTGATGCGGCGATTGAAGCGGCTGATATTGTTTTAATGACAGACGAGCCCTCCAAAATTGCCTCTGTAATACGAATTGCTAGAAAGACCATCCGCATCGCAAACCAAAATATCGTATTTGCTTTAGGTGTAAAATTCCTGGTACTGATTTTAGGGGCTTTGGGATATGCAAATATGTGGGCGGCTGTGTTCGCTGATGTTGGTGTTTCTGTTATTGCTATTTTAAACGCAATTCGTGCCATGAAAGTAAAACGGTTAGACGCATCCTCGCTGTCTTAACTGGTTTAGAAATGCGCCGCATTTTGAAGTAAAAGCGGCGCATTTCCTCAAACTTCCGTTGGATAAGGAATTAGATTATTGATTTGTCGGACAGGATATTTCAAATAACGCATCAACAGAACGATGTAATAATTTTGCCTGCGGGCTATCTGAAAGGGTGTAATATACCTCTTTTCCTTCTCTGCGGCTAATAATAATTCCACTTTTCTTTAAAATACGCAGATGATGGGACACAGCCGGAGCGCTCATGTCAACAGCCGCCGCTATGTTGCATACACATTCCTCGCAATGGCACAAGAGCCACAAAATCCTTAAACGTGTTGAATCGCCAAGCTGCTGAAACAAAAAAGATATATCCTGAAAGCCCTCTGCCGAAGGCATATTATCTAAAACTCGTTCGATATTCTGCCCATGATTATGAGGCAGATTATAATGCGGCATATCAATCAACTCCTTCCTTAAACTATGATACTCACCTAAATTTTATCTGTCAAACAGCTTTTCACAGATTGGAGATATATTATGAGCCAACCACAAAATATTACTTTTGACGTTCCAAACGCCTTTGAATTGGAGAAACTGAGTGAACTACATAAGGCTATGGGCGATTTCACACGTATGAAAATCCTCTGGCAATTAATGCAGGGCGAACAATGTGTCAATGACCTTGCAAAAACACTATCCCTTACTAATTCTGCCATATCTCATCAACTCCATGCACTCCGGATTACAAAATTAGTCCGTTCCCGCAAAGCAGGAAAACGGATATTTTATTCCCTGCAGGATGAACATATCCAATGGATACTGGAAGAAACCTATGCTCATATTTCAGAACGATAAAACGCAGCCCCGTAAACTATAATGGGGCTGCGCCAAATATTTTTTTACAGGTTTTCATATGAAACCAGTTCACTCATCGCAATACGCTGTGCTTCAAAACGGTTCCTGTCGGCAGGCTCTTCATCCGAATAGCCGATAACCAGAATATTGATTGGTTCCAGATTATCAGGAAGCGTAAATTCCTTCCGAAGTACGTCCGGCTTGAAGTAGCAAACCCAAACTGTGCCAAGTCCCAGTTCTGTCGCTTGCAACATCATATGGTCTGTCAGGATCGAAGCATCAATGTCACCAGTCTGCTTTCCATCAAACGGACGTACCCATGCTTTGTCATGGTCAGCGCAGACAATAATCGCCAAAGATGCTCCATAAATATTTGCGGCCTTACCAATTTTAGCAAGACCTTCCTCGCTTTGGACAACGATCAAATGAACGGGCTGGAGATTCGCGGCTGTCGGAGCCACATGAGCAACCTCCAGAATTTTTTCCAGTTTTTCAGGCTCTACTTTTTTGTTGTTGTAATCACGCACAGAGCTGCGGCTCTTTGCAATATTGATAAAATCCATAGTATTTCAATCCTTTCTGTTGTAATATAAATGTGTCAACCAACTATAAACTTATTGTAACACCAAAAAGAAAAACCACAAGAATGCACTTTTTTGATAGGCACTATCAAAAAAGATAGCACCCTTGTCAAAGGAGAACTCATAATGAAAGATAAACAAATACATTTTAATTGTCCGGTAGAAGCCTCCCTGTCACTGATCGGCGGTAAATACAAGCCTCTCATTCTCTGGCATCTGATTGATCAACCTTTGCATTACATGGAACTGCAACGCTTAATACCAAACGCCACCCCAAAAATGCTTTCCAGCCAGCTCCATGATTTGGAGGATTGCGGAATGATTCATCGAGAGGTTATTCCCGAAAAACCGCCAAAGACAATTTATTCTCTTACACCCTTTGGTAAAAGCGTTATCCCCATTCTGGATGCTCTATGCCAATGGGGAAAAAACTATCTTGACGGACTGGATGTAAAAAGTCCATGCTGTTCAAATTAGTATAAAGTTTTCTACTTGCAAAAACGAGTATAGATAAATATATTTGCTATACCCGTTTTTGTTATTTCTAATTCTAAATTTGTGACTGCCGTATATAATTGCAAAGTACCGTAAAGTCTACTTCTGGATTTTTATTTAAGATTTTCTGTAAAGCTCCTTCTGCTTTTTTATGTAATTCTTGATTGTTCAAATCATCCAACATGAAAAAAATGTTAAACCGCCTGCCGATCACAAACAGGAGTTTTTCATTTGCTGGTAAATTCAAAAAGCGATTAATATCTGACAGCATTTTCTCCTTGTCCGTCCGTAAATTTCCTCTTACTTCCAAAAGCAGATTTATAATATGTTCATTTACATAGTAGCTGTCCATTTCTTTTAATTGCTGCAGGAACCTCTTTTGCTCTATCATAATCTCTTCTTCGGATTGTAATGTGAAAGAGCCTTCTCTTACAAATTCTCCCATTTTAGATTCTGGCTTAATTCCCGTCGCATGAACACGAATAAAATCTGGCCGAATAATATTCAATGCTTCTGCCGTTCTGGTTGCATTTTCTTCTGACAGTTCCTTTCCCCCAATCCCCAACAGAATAAATTCCGACAGTATCATATCTGCCTCTTTCGCCATACACCCACTTTTCACAGCCGTATCCGCATTAAACCCTTTGTTAATAAGTTTCAAAATTTGGTCTGAACCAGTCTCTATTCCAGAATAAATATGATTCAGTCCGGCTTCTCGCAGTATCCTTAATTCTGACGGACTTTTCCGAGTAATACTGTCAGCACGAGCATAAGAAGTAATATATTGTATATCTGGAAAATATTGATGGATTGTTTCCAAAATGCGAAGCAGATAATCTGTCTTTAGCACCAGCGCATCTCCATCCTGCAAAAAGCAGGATATAATCTTTTTCCCTTTATAAAACTGTGCCTGTTTTTCAATATCCTCTATAATTTCCTCTATTGGTCGCATAGAGAAACGCATAGACTTATATAGTCCACAAAAATAACATTTATTCCAGTGACATCCTCTTGTAACTCGCACCAACAAACTATTACTTTCTGAAGGTGGACGGATTGGCCCGATTTCTATATTTTTCATTCGCTTCACCCTTTCTGAATATTTAAATCAAAAGTAACACTTCCTAAAATCTTCATCAAGAATGTACTTTTTTGAAAGGGACTATCTTTTGGGAAAGTACGTCATACAATTACATATCTCATATAAATCTTTTCCTTTTCGCTATTACCATTCCCTTTAAATAATCGGCTTTTATTATGAAGGGCTTTTCTACTTTTTCAGAGCAAGTTTCGCCCTGGCTGCCAGAAACCCGGTTCCCGGATTTTGACAGCAGGCAACTTGATGGGGATTTTGCTCCCCATACCCTCAAGCACAATCAATGATTGTTTCATTGGTTCCCATTTGCATGGTCACAGCGTAATAATTTTTTATTACTTAACTTTCACAGCAGACTGTGAATTTTACTCACAAAAACAACTGGAGGATTAAAGTTATGACAAGACCTAAAAAAGAAGAAATGTATCGTAACCATCGTATTACCGTTCGTTTCACTGAGACAGAATTTTCAATTATCAAAACTGCCGCCAAACAAGCTAATATGTCATTGGCTTCTTATGTACGAACACAAGTTTTAAAAGGAAAAGTACAGACCAAAATTGAAATAGTTGCTGATGTTCCAGAAATAAAGAAACTGCTCGCAGAGTTTGGAAAGATAGGCAGCAACCTCAATCAGATTGCAAAATATTTTAATCAGGGTGGGATTCTTTCTCAGGAAATGCGAGGAGAAATAAATAAGCGACTTCGAGATTTATACGAAATGAAATATAAGGTAATGGAAATGGCAGGTGACTTTCATGGCAATACTGAAACATATAGCAAGTAAAAATGCAGATTATGGAGAAGCTGAACGTTATCTGATCTTTCAACATGACGAATATACACAGAAACCTATCCTTGATGAAAACGGTCATATGCTTATTCGTGAGGAATACTATCTTGATGGAATAAACTGCGACCCATTTACCTTTGCAGCGGAATGTCAGGAAACAAATGCTTATTTTCATAAGAACCAATCTTACAATGAAATCAAGTCACACCACTATATCATCAGCTTCGATCCTAAAGACCGGGACGAACATGGATTGACTGGAGAACTGGCACAGCAACTTGGCGTGGAATATGCCAAAGAGAATTTTCCCGGACACCAGGCACTTGTCTGTACTCACACTGACGGTCATAATGGTAGTGGAAATATTCATGTGCATATCGTAATCAACAGTATCCGCAAATATGACACTGAGCCTCAGCCCTATATGGAATTTGATCGAGATTCAAAAGCTGGCTATAAACATCATCTTTCCGATAGATACCGAATCTATTTGAAGCAAAAAGTCATGGATATGTGTACCGCCAATGGGTTGAACCAGGTAGACCTTCTAACACCTGCGGAAAGGAAAATATCTGAAAAAGAGTACTGGGCAAAACGCAGAGGACAAAAAAAACTTGATAAACACAATGCACAGCTTGAAAAGAAAGGGCTGACTCCAAGGCAGACTACTTTTCAAACCGAGAAGCAATATCTTCGTGATGCGATTGATACCGTTACTTCACAGGCAATATCACAAGAAGATTTTTCCAGATTGCTGTCTGAAAAATATAATATTACATTCAAAGTCAGTCGTGGCAGATACAGCTACCTGCATCCCAATCGCAGTAAATACATTACTGGAAGAAGCCTTGGTACGCTTTATGAGGAAAAACATCTTCTGCAAATATTTCAAGAAAATTCTACCTCACAGATTACTGAAAATCCGGTTCCTGATATTTCTCAAGTTGTTAATTCTTCAACTCCAACAGTTTCTGCCTACACTGCTACAACTACAGAAGCTCCACATACTTTCCTCTTTATAAAATCTGATTTACGGTTGGTAACAGATTTGCAGCATTGTATTAAAGCACAGCAAAGTCAGGCGTATGCTCAAAAAGTAAAACTGTCTAACCTGAAAATGATGGCTCAGACAGTTGCCTATGTACAGGAACATGGCTTTCAATCCAAGGCAGATTTAGATACAGCTCTTTCCGATGCCTCTGCTCAAAGCACTGATGCAAGAAATACACTAAAATCCACAGAGAATACTTTGAAGAATGTCAATGAACAGATTCATTATACCGGACAGTATCTTGCCAATAAATCTATATATTCTGATTACCGCAAAAGTCGGAACAAAGAAAAATTTTATGATGATCACCGGGCAGAACTTACACTCTATGAATCTGCCCTCCGAATACTCAAAGAAAAATCACAGGGCAATAAACTTCCTACATTAAAAATGCTGCGTGAGGAAAAGAATCGCTTAACAGAATTACAGACGATGCAACGTGAAGACTTTAATGCCCGACGGGAACATGAACGGGAACTCCGTACAGTGTGTTCCAATGTAGATATTATTCTTGGAACCTCACAAGCTCAAAATCGCCAGCGTGAACATACACAAGAAAAATCATAACCGACTTTTTTTCATAAAAATAGAGGTTCTTCCTTAAATCCAGGGAAGCAAACCTCTATTTCTCTATTCTACCTTTTCTCCATCTACATACAATATAAATTTTTCAGGGTTGTGGATAATATCATATTCCCCATTTTCTTCATCTGATAAATACGCTATCTCACAGAATTGCTTATTATCGTTAAAGTCGTTTTCCGTCTTATATACATTGATCTGTAATTCTGTCGGGCATACCATATCATAAGAAAACTTTATAGACTGAAAAGAATTTTCCCTGCACATTTTTATAATCTGTTTTGCCAGTTCCTTTTTATCAGCAATTTCCTCCTGATTTGCTACAACTGTTAAATGTTCCGTAGTGTTAAATCTCGTACTATTGACTGCATCAGGAATTTCCGAAAGTTCCTTCGACTGCACTCTATAAAACCCACTACATATACACAATACACATATGAAACAAACAACTACCAGTACAATTCCTTTTATCCTCTGCTTTTTCAATCCATCTCCTCCTCATTGATATGGGTTCCGAAAACAGAACCTTTGTTACTTTCTATCTTAACCCTATAATGAGGGAAAGACAAGAAAAAGGTGGAGATAGCCGTTGATTAAATATGATAAATTGTGGCTTACCATGCAAGAAAGAGGTATCACAAAATACACTCTTCACAAAGAATATCATTTCAGTAAGTCCCTGATACATCGTTTGCAGAATAATGAAGGTGTCAGTATGAACACCATCAACACTCTCTGTAATATTCTGGATTGTAAAATTGAAGATATTGCAACACACTATAAAGACTAGCCCTAACTGATTATTCGGCACTGGCCAGTCTTTTTCTATGCAAAAAAAGAAGCTAGCCACAACTGTGACCAGCCTCTCATTTTTATTTTTTTGTACGCTCCACGTCTTGTCCCATTATCTGCTGCATTGCTTTCTGTCCACTACGCTTGGCAACTTCTTCCTTTTTCTCATTCAGCTTCGCAAGAACGGATTCTTTTGGACGCTTCTTTTTATCTTTCGGTGCAGAATTATTTCTAAGTCCGTCAATCATATTATAATTTGCTTCCTCTGTGATTTCCGCACTTCGCAGGTATTCTCCATTCTCCATATACTTCTGCCAGTTATCCAGTTTCGGTTTATAGCCTTCTGTCTGCTCCTGCACTGGCGGATGAAGCGAATCAAGAATCTTCTGTTTTACTACATCATCAAATCCATTGTAAGTACCGTCTACAAGCACATTCCCGTTCTGATCTAAGACTACATACGCAACATCTTTCCCATATTGTTCATGCTCCATAAGAAAATAATTTTTTCCCTCTACCAGCAGATAATCTATTACTTCCCATGTTCCGTCTTTTCCCTCTATTTCATATCCAACTGTATCTTTGGTAAGTCCACCGCTTTCTGAAGATGTGACTTTCATAAAATCAGGAATCTCTATAAAAGTGTCTTTGTTTACATAGTAAGTGGTCATGACACCCTCATCATTCAGGATCAGCACATCACTGGTACTGACTGCATGACCTTTATAATTGTGCGGCTGTTTCTTCTCCAACTCCTTTTTTATCTGCTCTGGTGTTTCTCCCGGCTTCATTGTTCCCAGATACACCTGTTCATAATTTGCCACCTGCACAGGAATCTGATCCTGTGCAAGTTCTTCATAGGTACGGAAAAGAAGATTTCTCAATTCCGGTTTCTTTTTTAACTGGTAAACTGCAAACTGACTTCTACTCATTCTCCATCCACCTCCAGATCTGCTTTATAAATTTCTACCGTTTTCTGCAATTCTTCATATCCCTCATCGCTAAGATAATAGAGTTTCTGAATCGTCGTGAAAATCAGCAGCTTCATATCTTCGTCCAGATATGAAAAAATCTCATCCATTGCTTCCATTGTCTGTACCCGGTTTCCTGCATCAAAAATTGCCACTGCTATATATTCATCTTCCTCAAACCTTACCATCATAATGTTACATCTCCCTTCTTATGTGCCTTGGATTTTTCTTTCGACATATTCTGCTCCTGCTCTTTTATTTTCGCCTGACGCTCTCTGAGTGCCTGAAGAACAGATTCTTTTCTGCTCTTTGGCTGCGGAAGATTTTCTTTTGGTACAGACTTATCTTCAACTGCTTTTTCCTCTATTTTCGTAATCTCCTGCTTTGAGTCAAAATATTTTTCTACATCATCCATTGCTTTCTGCACTAATGGACTTTCCTTATAATGCGGAATCATCTCCACACCTTCCCGGTCAACTTTTCCCAGTCGCATAAGATCATACGGTCCGTCATAATCGCTTCCATCATGCAGTTCAAATCCAACACCTTTTATTCCATTTATGCGTTCTGCAGGAATTGATTCATAAATGCGTAAGGCTTCTTCCAGGGTAAGGTTCTCATGATACTCACCCATAACAGGAAATTCCATACACTCCGCAACATAAAAAGTGATCGTGTCTTCCGGCTGTTTCTGCTCTGGCTGTCTGGTAAAAACAGAAAGTGTTTCTGCATTTTTCAGACGTGAAAGTAATGACTGGGCAGTGACTACATCGCTGTCTATATCCGATTCTTCTGCCACCTCAGTCAGCCAGTCTTTTAAACCTGCTGTCTCCTTGTTCAAAATATCCTCTGTGAGTTTCTCAACCTGTTCTTCCCTATTTTCAACGGTATCTTTATATTCATAAGTATCATATTCATAACTAAAATTATCCAAGTCCACTGCGAGTTTCCTGATTTCCTGCTGATCAAGATAGGCTTCCGATTCCTTTATATACTCTGCCAAAGTAATTCTTTCTTCTAAGATTGGGGTAATATCTACTTTAATGCCTGCTATTGCCATACCATACGAATTCAATTCGTTAAAAAAACTATCCTCTCGAATATTTCCTCGATAAGAAAGCACCACATCAAGATCAGAATCTGCACGATACAGGTCATCTCTACTTCTGGAACCATGTACTCTCGCCCCAATCAATGTAACTTCATTTTCCAGTCCCATTTCTTCCAGAACAGCTCTTGCATGAAATAAAACTTCATATTCAATTTCTGCCCTGCCCATTCCATTCAATGCTGTTTCACATCTGCCAAGTTCCGAAGTGAATCGAATATCTCCACTAGCCAGCACTTCTTTAGAATGACTGATTACCTTATCCCGAAACTCCCTGTCATCAACTTTTACACATTCAACATCTTCCAATCCTTCATTTTTCAAGCTGGCATACATTGCTTTCTGAATAGAATCTTCTGGATTTCCACAAGCATCTCCTGAAATTTCATGAAGTTCCTGATCATAAACCAGGTATTTATAGCCATCCTCCGTCGGTTGCACTGTTAAATACATACCAGATTTTTTAAATTGTACGGTTATTCCCTCATAATTTTTTAATGCCGCTTCCCTGTCATAACCATCAAAAAAAACCTTTGGACAATTACGTTCAAACTGTATCTTCTCCATTCTCTCTTCTTCTGCATATTCAATTTCGGCATACAGTTCTTCATAATCCATCACATTTGCATCTTCTAGGGGCAATCCTTCTTCCTCTAAAATGTTCTCCATTACTTCTGAAATAGAAATATCCGGATTATCGTAGACACCGCCATCCAGTTCCAGATAATCCTTATCATAGAATGTATAATCATAACCATCTTCTACTGTCTGGATTGTAAAATACTGCTCTCCAATCTGGTATGCTATCTCTGTATCATGTCCTGCCAGACTGTTTACTATCTCTTTAAAAGTATTGTATATCTGCGGATTCAGCCATCCTTCCACTTCCTGGCAATCATAAATCAATGTATCTATTCCATTCTTACACTGGATAAAATCAAGACTACCTCGCAACGGTGCTGTATTTTCAATTCCAAGAGCTTTCATTTTATGATTAGGCAGAGAGTAATATGCTCCGAGGGCAGCTCCAAGATCCTTATATCGCTCAATCTTCATTCCACCTTTTGCTGCCAGATCTTCGATCACATAATATTGGTCAATATAATGATTTTCTGGCATTTTCAGGTCAATGCCATTATTTTCTCTGACTTTATGTATCTCGAAAAAACTGAATTTCTGTTCTTCCCCCTGCTGATTCTGTCCGGTCAATGTCGGCTCCCATGTATCCGTACTGATTGACTGCTGTTCCATGATTTTCATAACTGTTCCGTCTGCTAAGATGACTGTTGCCTGGTCTGGAATGTCCATCAGGTCATATACCGTTGCACCATTTTCTTCCAGATATTCTGAAATAGCTTCCCTGGCTCCTTCATCAAATCCATGCCAGATGTCTTCTGCCACCAGTGTTCCATTTTCCGATACGATAATATCTGCCACGTCCTGACCGTATTCCTCACTCCTCATCTGGAAGAATCGCTCCCCATGATACGTTTTCATATCCATCGCATACCAGGTGCCTGTATGTCCGTCTGCTTCATACTCTCTTGTAGTTTCAGTGATATGCTGATTTTTCACACCAAGCACCTCTTCCAGTTTCCGGGTACGGATTTCTTTTCTTGCCATATCAATAAATCCATTCAGGACTGCAGGATGGCTGCCCACAATATAGTCCCTGTTCAGATTTATTCCTCTGCTGATATTTTCCGGAATATCAATGCCATCTGCCCACCGTTTATTGCCATCAGAAAATCTTCCATCATAAGAAAGTTGCTTTAATGTGTTTGCCAGAACAAAGGCAACACGTTCTTCTCCATATTTTCCGATCACATCTATCGCAGTATCCGGGTTCAGACTCATGCCATCAAAGTTTTCTGTGATTGCCTGTTCGATTGCATTTTTACAGTCAATATTCAGTTTTCTGGAATCCAGGTAAGCATCTACATTTCTCTCCTGCATAGCCTTTTCCAAAGTTCCCATATAAACTTCCGGATATGCTTTTACCGGATTGGCATTTAACATCTCAGCTCTCTGTGCCACAAAGTCCGGCAGTTCTGTAAAACCAAAGGAATCCACATAGTATGCGGTTAATCTGCCGCCCCGGTTCATAATGATCACATCACTGACTGACATGGAATGCCCGGTAAAATCGTTTGGTCGTTCTATATTAAAACGCTCAAAAAGATTGTCCAGTGTCGTAGCATCTCTCAGTCTTTCACTGTAAACCATCTGATAGTCTTTGCCATCTACGGTAAATCCCATTTCTTTTGCCGCTTCCAGACTTAAAAATTGGTACCCTCTTTCTTCCTGTCCGCTGTTGATCTGGTAAATTCCATAGCGGTTTCCATCACTTTCTAAAAGAAGTGTTTCTTTGATTTTTGCTTTTTCTTCCGGTGTCATAACCGTTTCCTGACTTCTCCGGTAATTTTCCCATTCAAATTTCGTCACTCCGAATAACCCATCATGCTTTAAAATATCCAATTCCAGATTCATAACCCTCTGCGACTGCTCCTGACCGCCACTTGCTCCGATCAGCCCATAAACCGTTACTCCCTCATGATGCAGTTCCACTGCCCGTTCCCTGGTAAGTGGAAGCATACTTTCTGAATAAAATCCGGCTTCATGCAATTCTGATAAACCGATCATAGAATCCGGCAGACTGTCAATCTGTTCCTCCACTTCTCCAATCAGTTTTAGTACCGCTTCCCTGTTTCCATCCAGAATAGATTCTGCAAGATTCTCTGCCAGTTTTTCCATTGCATCCCTGTCATCCAGTTTATAAGCAAAATTTACGATAAGATTTCTCTGGTCATTGCTGAAAATTGTCCGTTCCTGTTCCAGACGGTTGATGGTCTGCTCCGCATACTGCATGGCACTCAGTTCTTCTGTCCGCTCCACAGCAGTTACTTCCTGCTCTGGTCTTTCGATCTGAAGTTCCTTGAGTTTTTCCTCAATCTGTCCGATCATATCAGCAGAAGTCTTACGGATGGTGTCCATAGAAGCACGAAGCTCTTTCATATTTTTACCGGAAGACCAGCTCGCAATATAGGAAAAGGAATACTCTGATGTATCCAGTCCAAAATGGTTACACACCACATAAGCAACACTTTCTGCTTCCACTTCCCTTGTAAGCTGGTCTTTTACAATGCCCTCCGCTTCCATCTGGTCACGATCATGCAAGACTGCATGTGCGGTTTCATGCACCGCTGTTTTCATAGTCTGCGCTTCACTCATGCCTAGTTGGACAGCGATATATTTATCGACAAGCTGATAAAAGCCTTTCGCCTCCCCGTCAATCTCAATAAAGCGGATAGGAACCGGGGCAACCATCTTTAATGCTTCCATAAAATCATGGTAGATCAGAACATCCCCCTCCAGTTCCGATACCTCAAACTCTGGAATCGGTTCTCCTGTGGTCTGACTGACATCAAATACTGTCGTAACCCGGAATCTTGTAATGACACGTTCTACTACTTCTGTTTCCGGCTGTCCATCTTCCCCGATCACAATCTCTCCTGTTTCCGGATCAGTTTTTTCAATCTCCTGTTTCTCTTTATACGGAGCCGGGGCAATGATCTGGATGCCCTTTTCCCCTCTTTTTACCTGCCGGTTGAATTTCTTCTGCCATGCCTGATACCCTGCTACCAGTGTTGCTTCCGGTTTCTGCATGGCGATCAACAATGTATTATTAAAACTGTAATTATGGAACTTTGCCATTGTGTTCAGATATTCGGTATATTTTTCTGATGTGAATATTTCTGCAACGCCCTGTTCCAACTGCTCTGTAATCTGCTTTAACTGCTCTTCTCTGTTTGCCATAATCAAATCCTCCATAGAAAAATCCCGCCAAAGCTCTGGTCACTCTGACGGGATACCCTTTATAACTCCTGTTCGTGTTTCTTTTTTGGTTTCTGCTCTGTTTCGCCTGTCTGCTCCTGCTGTTTCTGTTCTTTTAGTCTTTCCAGAATAGACGTTTTATGAACACTGTCTGCGATTCTGTCCTGACGTTCCTCTGGCACGTTTACTTCCGGATTTTCCCCGATACCCTCATCTGCCAGAAGATTTTCTCCCCCTTTCTCATCCATGTTGAGCATGGCATTTAATTCCGCCAGACGTTCCATTTTTTCACTCAGTTCCGCTTCTTTCGGGAATGGCTTCTGCACCTCTTCCTGTGCGGTCTTTAACTGCTGTTGTACCGTTTCCAGGTTCTGCTCGGTATCTGCCAGCTTTTTCCCGATTGCAGAAAGTGCATTATGAATCCTCTGAATATTGCCCAGAGTATCCTTTCCGAACTCAATCTTATAAGAACATTTTCCCTTGATCGTCATGGTATAGGTATTTGACAGGAAATTGTATTCTGAAGAAAGTGCAAAACCATGATATTCCCCAATCTGCCCGGCTGATTTTACGGACTTCAAACCGGATGCTGCTGAAATCAGTGCAACTCCCGCTTCTTTTTTATCGGTATACAGCTTTCCACCGACTGTCATTGCAAAGTGGTCATTATCCTGTAAATCTATTCCTTTTACTACATCTGCATCCACACGCATACCGGCAATCTTTTCTTTTAATGCGGTAATCTGTACCGGATACCGCTTTGCAATATCCGATTCCAGACGATAGATCTGACTGGTGTGGTTTGCTTTCAGAAGTTTCAGTTTACTTACCTGCACATCCAGATCCATCTTTTCCTTGATGTATTCGTTTCCTGTTGCCAGTGCCTTGATCTCTGCATAAGATAGAGCTGTATCATCCACATCTTCACAGGCACGAACGGGGGATTTACTGGTCATGATCTGCGAAATAAACTTCTGCTTATTTTCCAGAATCTGCCACATGTACGAATCGAATGTATTTTCCGTTACATACCGGAAGATTTTTACCTTATCATTCTGGTTTCCCTGTCTGAGAATACGTCCCTCCTGCTGTTCCAGGTCAGACGGTTTCCAGGGGCAGTCCAGATGATGCAGTGCAAGTAATCTGTCCTGTACGTTGGTCCCGGCACCGAGTTTCGGAGTGGAACCCATCAGGATTCTTACCTGTCCGGCCCGCACCTTTGCAAACAGCTCCGCTTTTTTTACTTCTGTATTGTACTCATGGATAAATGCGATCTGCTCTTTCGGGATTCCCCGTTCCACCAGCTTGTTTCTCACATCATCATAAACGTTGAACGTTCCGTCAGTTTTCGGTGTGCTGAGGTCACAGAAGATCAACTGGGTAGCCTGTGTATCTTTTCCGTCCTCCCATACCTGGAAAGCATTCTCCACACAGGCATTTACCTTGCTTTCCCCTGCATCTGGCAACATATCATTTAAAAGCCTCTGGTCTAATGCACATTTTCTTCCGTCGTTGGTGTCGGGTAGGATACCGGCGAGGTAGCAATGGCTCCTTTTCCGTTATCCCCCCTCAGAACCGGACGTGATACTTTCGCATCATCCGGCTCCCCAGTAATTCCATTTCAAGAACTTTTGGTTATATTACCATTGTGGATTGCTACATGGCATTCCCGACATACCACAAGCGTTTTTCTTTTTCTGGCAGACATTATCTGTACCCATTTAGGTACTTCTGCCTGTCCTTTCTTCTTTAAATCTGCAAGTTTTCTTATATGATGTACCTCTATATTTTTAGTACTTCCACATAATTCACACTTCTCTGCCAACAGTCTTTTAACTAATTCTGTTCGCCCACCATATACCTTGTATGGTATATCCTCTATAACAGCTTTTCGTTTATGCACAAGAGAAATTCCTCCCCATGTCGCAACTAATGGCTTTTTATTAGGACGTTCTACTACAACTTGCAGACACGGAACTGTTTTTCCACTTGTACTTGTTATGGTTGTTCTATACTTAGCCTTTTGCTTATTGATAGATGACCTGTGTTTACACGCAAGAGTTTTCAATAATGAAGTTTCCATATACCAGTACAACTTCGAGAACCAAGACAAATTTTGTGCGAGAATATAATACTGCACCAGTCCTCTGTACTCTTGCTGATATGTCTGTACAATAGAAAAATCATCATCTTGCAGAAGATTATTCCTATGAGTTGCTTTTCCACGTTTCATATATTTCTTGCATTTTTCTTCAATTACTTTTGCAGGGACTAATAGTGCGATTGCTCCATTTGCTCCTCTGCGCCCCTTTGGGTCAATATAGTCATTGACCCTTTGTGCTTTGATTTCATATCCAAGAAACTTTGCCGCCTGACTGCCTGCATTTGTTATTAGAGTCTTTTCTTCTGACATTATCAGATTTAATTTCTCTTTTAGAAATCTTCCTATTTCTTCTTTTATTTCTTCTGCATCTGCTTTAGAGCCAGTGAATCCAAGTAGAAAATCATCCGCATATCTCACATAGCGCAATCTGCGATAATTCTCATCTTGCGTATTAACAGAAGGTATTTTTCTGCGTTCAACCACAAGCTGATGGGCTGTCTTTGCATCTCCCTCCTTTCTGAGTTTTTGGATTTCAGCGGTCAACTTGTTATATTCTGGATTAGATTTCTGCCTTTTCCCTTTTGTGTATTTTGGGATTAAGACTTCTTCAATCCAATTATCAAATTCGTTGAGATAAATATTAGCCAGTATCGGACTGATAACTCCGCCCTGAGGCACACCGCTGATTGTCTGCTTGAATTTCCATTCTTCCAAGTATCCAGCTTCTAACATATTCGATACCAGACGGATAAATCTTCCATCATGAATATTTCTTGCAAGTATTTCCAGTAAAATTTTATGGTCGATTGTATCAAAGTATTGAGAAATGTCTCCCTCAATAAACCAGCGAGTTCCTTTCCATACCTGTATTTCTTGTAGTGCTGTATGACATCCTCTGTTTGGACGAAAACCATGGGAATGTTTACTAAACTGTGGCTCATAATACGCTTCTAAAATCTGACGCATTACTTCCTGCAATACTTTATCTCCCCATACAGGAATCCCCAGCGGACGCTTCTTACCATTTTTCTTTTTGATATATTCCCGTCTTGCTGGTTTCCATTGATATTTCTCCTCACGGAGTATTTCAATCATTCTGTCTATTTTCTGAATGGACATTCCATCTACCGTTTCATTTGTAACACCCTTTGTCATTGCTCCGTTATTCGGGTATAACTTAGCATAGGCATTCAGATATAATTCACGGTTAAATAAGAGCTTGTAAACTCTTTCAATAGGTTTCTTTTGTTTTCCACGTTCTTGAATGACCGTTAAAACAGTTTTGGCTGTACGCATCTCACGCACCTACTCCTTTCTAACTAATCGAAATTACCTGTCACCCTTCGCCATGTACAAGGCTTTCCCTTGCTCGGACTACTATGGTGACTCCGTTACCATGGGGGTCTCCCCCTTTAGGCAATCCTGCTATTCGTCAGAAGTATACGTATCGAGTATCCCTTAGGTTCCTTGTTCGTCCCTTTATTCGCACTCACTGTGCGCTCTTTCATTGCAAAAAGTTACTCGTCCAAAATCAACAACAACGAGCATACAATGACATCGGTATCAATCGCTTTCCGATGGGCGATGCTTTGCACCAAGTCGGAACTAAGGTTCAGGCAGTATAGCTTTAACCATAGGATACGGAACTTGCGGAGCATCGAAGTATTGCGATTAACTCCTTATCCGCTTTACCAACATGCGATTGTCCCCTTTGAGTTTCCTCTCCAGGTAGGTTGGTTGTTCCCATTATTTACTTTTAATAATGTCCCCCTGCGGGGGAGATATACTTTTGCGCTTAGCAGCGCACAATCTTGAGCATGTTATCTACCCTTGGATCTACCGCACCGCCACGAACCTGTTCTGCACGTTCCGAAAAGGCTTCCACCATTTCTTTCTGTTCCTCACTCGGCTTTAACACTTCATTGATATATTCTGCTTCCGGTACAGGAAGATTCAGCATATCTGCAGTCTGAATATCCGCAGCTTCTTTAAATATGGAGATCAGCTCTGGAAGATTAAAAAAACGGGCAAATCGTGTTTTTGCACGATAACCCGTCCCTTCCGGTGACAATTCGATTGCCGTAACTGTTTCTCCAAAAGTTGCTGCCCACGAATCAAAATGTCCCATTCCCATATTCATTAAAGTATCATACTGGAGGTATCTCATAATGGTGTATAACTCAGTCATACTGTTTGATACCGGTGTTCCCGTTGCAAACGTGATTCCCTTTCCCCCGGTAATCTCATCCATGTACCTGCATTTCATAAACATATCTGAACTTTTCTGTGCATCAGTCTGTGAAATGCCTGCCACATTTCGCATTTTTGTGTATAAAAAAAGGTTTTTGTAATAATGTGACTCGTCTACAAACAGCCTGTCCACGCCTAATTGCTCAAAAGTCACTACATCATCCTTTCGTGTCTGGTCATTCAGTTTTTCCAGTTTTGCTTTCAGGGTTTTCTTTGTCTTTTCCATCTGCTTAACCGTATACTGCTGTCCTGCTTCCTCTTTTGCTGCTTCAATAGAATAGGTAATGTCTGCAATCTGTTCTTCCAGCAATGCGATCTGTCTTTCCCTGGAAAGCGGGATTTTCTCAAACTGGCTGTGTCCGATAATGACCGCATCATAATCCCCGGTTGCGATTCTAGAACAGAACCGTTTTCTGTTTGCCGGTTCAAAGTCTTTCTTCGTTGCCACCAGAATATTTGCTCCCGGATATAAGCGTAAGAAATCGCTTCCCCACTGTTCCAGCAAATGGTTCGGAACCACATAAAGACTTTTTTGTGCCAGTCCCAGACGCTTGCTCTCCATACCGGCTGCGATCATCTGGAACGTCTTACCTGCACCTACGCAGTGTGCAAGCAGGGTATTATTTCCATAAAGAATATGTGCCACCGCATTTTTCTGATGCTCCATCAGCTTAATTTCCGGATTCATTCCGACAAACTGGATATGACTGCCATCATATTCCCTTGGCCGGATGCTGTTAAACCGTTCATTATAAATTTTGCAGAGTGTTTCTCGTCGGCTCATATCCTTAAAGATCCACTCTTTAAACTCTTCCCGGATCAGTTCCTGCTTCTGCTGTGCCAGGGTAGTTTCTTTCCGGTTCAGGACCCGGTGTTCCCCATCTGCATCATGTATTGTGTCATAGATTTTTGTGTCACGCAGATTCAGTGCATCCTCCAATAGCCTGTAAGCATTTGCCCTCTGTGTTCCGTAAGTTGCGGTGGAAAGCGGGTTATTGCTGCTGTCCACGTTCTTTCCTTTTACGTTCCACTGTCCGGTCACTTCCGCATACTGTACTTTGATACGCTCATAATTGATATGCTGTCGTGGTGTGTGGAATGTTTCTGCCATGAACTCTGTAATATAGTCTGGAAAAATCCATGTTGCCCCAAGCCTTGCTTCAATCTCGGAAGCATCTAGGTCTTTCGGCTGTACCCGTTCCAGTGCCTGCACATTGACCATATATTCTGAATGATTTTCTGCAAACTGCTTTGCAATGTTCAGCTTCTCCCTGACATTCCCGGAAAGATACTCGTCAGATGGCTCCCACTTATCCGTAAGCGGATTCTTAAAGATAACGCCTGTAAGCTCCTCTGTGACCTCTTCTTCTGTTTTTCCGGTAAGCTGCATCATATAAGGAATATCTACTTTTGCTTTTTCCCCGATAGATACCGCCAGTGCCTCACTTGCAGTATCTACCGATGTTACCGGCTCTGCCCTGCGGATCGTCCTTTTCGTAAATATGTCTGCTTTCCGCTTCAACTCGCCCTTTTCGTCCAGAAATTCAAGGGAAGTCAAAAGGCAATAGCTGCTGTCCATGCTGAACGCTCTTTTATTCGCATTGCTGCTGAGTAATCCATACTTTGCAGTAAAGCTGTCATAAACCCGGTTCAATTCAGCCTGTAAGCTGGCAACCTCTTCATCACTGCATTCTTCCAACTGCCGTTCCAGAAGCCTGTTTGTTGCATCCCGGATGGCAACCATGCCTTTGACACGTTCGCCTGTCACAACAGGAAGTTCCATCTTATTCATAACAGAATTTTCCCTGTAATAAATATCCTCTCCGACAAGTGCAAAGCTGAAGTTCTTAATATCCGGATCTGCCGGTATGGATACCACCTGTTCTTCCAGTTCCGTGTCCGAAATCTCCTGCTCTGTGATGGTTCCCTGGATATGCTGTACCGCATCTTTTAACTGTTCTGCCAGATCTGCTCCCTCTTTTGCCTTTACCGTCACTTCCTGTTTTCCGTACTGGGTACTTTCTGTTTTGAAATCTCCAAGCACCATTTCTGGGTGGTCAGCAAAATAGGAATTGACTGTATAACCTTCTGGTGTGGTTTTCAACTGTACCCAGTCTGGTTCTGTGATTGCAGCCCTGTCCCTTTTCTGGAAAAACAGAATATCCGCAACCACACTGGTATTGGCATTTCTCTGGAAAGCATTGTTCGGTAAGCGGATTGCCCCAAGCAGATCTGCCCGATTTGCAAAATACTGTCGGACTTCCGGATTCTGCTTATCCATCGTACCGCTTGATGTAACAACTGCCACCACTCCGCCCGGACGTACCAGGTCTAAGGATTTTGCAATAAAATAATCATGGATCATAAAATGGTATCTGTCATATTTGCGGTCACTGACCTGATATGCCCCAAACGGTACATTTCCAATCACGCTGTCAAAAAAGCTGTCCGGGTAACTGGTTTCCTCAAATCCCTGTACTGCAATCCTGTTCTTCTGGTAAAGCTGTTTTGCAATCTGCCCGGAAACCGGATCAAGTTCTACACCATACATACTTGCAGCACCCATACTTTCCGGTAAAAGTCCCATAAAGTTTCCTACTCCACAGGACGGCTCCAGGATATTTCCCTGCTTCAGTCCCATGTTTCCAAGTGCTTCATACATAGCCTTGATGACCGTCGGAGAAGTATAAAAGGCATTCAGCGTTGATGCCCTTGCTGCACTGTATTCTTCTGGCGTAAGGTCTTCTTTTAACTGCGTATATTCCTCTGCCCAGGCACTGTTTCTTTCTTCAAAAGCCTGTGGAATACCGCCCCATCCAACATATCTTGACAACACTTCCTGTTCTTCCGGTGTTGCCAATCTCTGATCCTGTTCCAGTTCTTTCAGCAGCCTGATAGCTTCCATATTTGCTTTAAACTTTGCTTTCGGACCACCAGCCCCAAGGTCATCGTCCGTAATATGGAAATTATGCGGTTCCTGTTCCTGCACCTGCTCATTCTGTAGATATGGTAAAAATTCTCCCTCATAGCCAAATAGTTCGTTCTCCCCTGGAATATAATTTCGTCCAGTTTCCATACACCGGAAAATATCAGCTTTTGATGAACCACTTGCCTCATAGAATCCTGCGTAGGAATATAAAATATCATCTTCTCGCTCGTAGGTAGTCAGGTGCAATTCTGTATTTCCTCTTGTCTGGTTTACCAGTTCTTTCCCTTCCAGACCTTGCGGAAGAATCCCCACTGGTTCAAAATGATACCCCTGATATTCAAATACATTCTCGTCCCACTGTTCCTGTACAATTACAGATTCTGATTCTGGTTCTCCTTTTTGTACCTCCTCCATTTCTGCAGACGACTCTTCCACTTCTGGTTCTTCTGTATTTTCTTCTGGTTCGGAAGCACTCACAATATCAAATAAAGACATCTGGTATCCATTTAAGCCATCTGCCTGATCTGGTACTTCCTGTGCCGGGAAAATCGTATAGCTGCCTTCCACATACTGATATACTTCGGTCAAAAGCTGTAATTTCTTCTCATAAGTTTCATTCACTGATTCAAAATCCAGTGGCAGCATTGCCAGTGCATCGTCCATCGCCTGTAACAATTTCTGCGACTTCTCCGAATCATTCAGCATAACAGGAAGTTCTTTTCTTGCTTCTTCATTAAAAAAATCCTGCTTAAACGGACGCTCAATTTCTTCTGGCAGTCTTGCATAAAAACTGATCACTTTTCCTGCAATCCGTTCCCTCTCATATTCCGGCATACGGGAATAATCTGCAGAACGTAAGAACTGCTGGTTATCAATCAGATAGCCGATTCTTTTTGCAACTTTTGCCCAGGGCAGCAACACCGAAATATCTGGATTCCCATAGTCCCCTCTCTCCAGCTTCAAACCTTTCCCGTCATAATCTGCATGTGAATTGTCTGCTCCACATAAAGCATGGCTCTGACCGCCTATCCCATATTTTTCCTTGATAAAATCTGTCCTTGCCTTATCATCTTCATTCAGGAGATAAAAAGAATAGGTAGAAAGCCTTCCATCCGAATACGGACCTCCACCGGCAAGAAAAGCATCTATTTCATCCTGAGTAATAAATACCTTATGTTCCTGCCATGCGAATTCATCTCTGGCATTGTATGGAATTACTTCTGCGGCAAATTTCTGGAACTGTCCGGATATTCTGATTGGATTATAGGTGCGGAACCGCATAATACTTTTATCTTCCTCATAAGCCATTGCCAGTCCTTCCAGACGTTCGTTCAGATCTGCCAGCCACTGCGGATCTGTTAGTTTCTCTTCCAGATAATCAGTAATTTCCGGATAAATACTGTGAAGATGTGGTAAATCCTCTTCATCAAAGACAAGTTCTGCTACACCCTCTGCCATATCCGCTTTCATATAGGCAAGTGCCTGGGCATGTTCCTTTATCGCATTCTTCCTTGCAACATCAAGTACGGACTGCGGTGCATACTCGCCTTGTTTCAAAAGCTGATGGATACGGCCACTCACATCTTCCCAGGACAAAAACGCTTTATCCAGAATCTGATCGGTAACGGTATGCCCTACTGCAATCTGCAATCCAGTTTCATCAAACCAGACCGAATACTCCATACCATTGATTTCAAATCCCTTTCCACCAGTCCCATACTCCCGCTTCACAAACTCCGTATATTCTTCCGGTGTCTGCTCACTCATAAAATTATAGATAATACGAAGCTGGCTCTTGCTTCGGTTTCCTCCGGTTCTTAAAACCTCATCGACCACCTCACTTGGAATGGCAATCTCCCCAGCATAGAGGGAAGCTATTCTGTTTTCGATTTCCCTTTTCTGTTCATTTACAGATGGAAGTTCGGGCAAAGATAAAGCAGAGGCAATTTCTTCCTCTGCTTTACTTAACTGATCTTCACTTGTGTCTTCAATTAGCTGTACACCAATTCCGTCAAGATGCTCTCTTCCGCTGTTGCCGTCAGACTGTTCATATGTGCTGTCCACGCCATCGGGTTCTCCTCTTTCGATGGTGCCGGATTCTTCTCCAACAGTTTCGCTATCTGTACTTCCAATCTCTTCTGTGCTGTTTTCTCGATCTCTTCCAGATGGCTGTTCAGTTTCCCAGTCAGTAACAGGCTCTGATACAGGCTGTTCTTGTGTTCCTTCAGAAATGTCCTCCGCAGCATTCCGTATTTCCCGATCTGTACCTCTGTCTCCTGGATTGTCAGATTCGGAAACAGATAATCCCCTTTGCGATGATATGTCAGTTCCATGCTCATTTCCTCCTTCATCTTCCTGTGAATATTCGTTTTCTATGATTCTGTTGTTGTTTTCTTCGCTTTCACGAATTAACGTGTTAAATTTATTATAATTCCTTTCCTCCGAATTTTCAATACCCTTTTTCATTTCTTCTAATGAAATACGGTGTACAAATCTTCCAATATCCACTAGTACAGACTCACTGGCCATGCTCGTCGCATTTCCAATAAATGTCAGCACCGATAAACTGTTATAGTCTGTGATATGTACGAAGTCCATTTCTTCCTGCCGTTCCAGCGGATCAAGTCCGCATCTGGAAGCCAGCGTATAATAAATGCTGTCTGTCAACAGACTGCGAAATTCGCTGCGTATGGTATTTTCTTCCAGCTCCTCCAGGTATGTTCCTTCCGTCACATATGTCAAGCCATCCAGGTATTCATCCAGATTTTCTTCTACCATATACTTCGCTGTTGCCATCAGTGCATCAGAAAGACTTCCTGTATCTTTAGCTTCCAGTCCATAAACTTCTTCTAAATGGTTTAATAACTCCTCCTGTTGCTTCTCCTGCAACCGCCACAGGTAAGGGGTTCTTCCACCTTTTACCTTATGAGTATCCTGAATATCAAATACATATCGGAGTCTTGTTTTCTGCATGGTTTCATCCAAAAGAGCAATTCCCTTTGCTCCTCGGTTTACCCACCGCAGCATTTTTTCATTCCATAATTCCAGCGAAGCACAGGCAGTTGCTTTTGGACGCTGTGCGTGGATCAAAAGCTGATCCATAAATGGATACCTGTATAACCTGGCTGCGGTATCCAGATAATTCATCCAGTCCCTTGGTGAACTGCTGATATGGGCTGCATGATATTCTGCAAGTCCACGTATCTCATCTAAACGAGCCATAACCTATTCCTCCTTCTGACTGTGCTTTATTTTTTCTTTTTAGGAAATTCCAGACTGAATCTGGCTTTTCCATCTTCTACCCCAAGTACAAGATCAGCATCAAATTTGCTGTCCTTTTTCTTGGAATACAGTCCTTTTACATGGGTACGTCCCTTTTTCAGAAGCTCCACTGCCATCTTTTTATCCATTGATTTTTTCATACTTTCCAGAAACCTATTTGACTTCCATAAAGCAAACGGACAACTTCTGTCAGAACAATAATAATTGGTCTTACCCTCATATACATCGGAACCGCATACCGGGCATTTCCCAATTACTTCCCTTGCAGTCTGAAAACGATTCCGTTCTTCTTCTGGAATCGCCCTGCATACTGAAAGAACATCGGTAATCATAGATACAATCCCATCCATAAATTCATCATCATGGATTTTTCCCTTTTCCATCATCAGAAGCTGATTCTCCCATTCTGCTGTCAGGCTTGCGGATTTCAGATTCTCCGGCATTACATGAATCAGCTCACAGCCTGCCACCGTAGGAAAAATCTGTTTTCCTTTACGTTCTGCATACCCGGAAGATACCAGCTTCTCAATAATATTGGCTCTGGTTGCCGGTGTCCCCAATCCCTTTTTCTCTGTTTCAGAATCAAATTCCTTATTTCCCGCTGTTTCCATTGCAGCAAGCAGAGTATCTTCGGTAAACATCTTCGGCGGAGAAGTGTAATGTGTACTCTTCTCTGCTTTCACAGAGGCAAGAGTCATTCCTTCCTCATATCCTTCTGGAAGTTCTGTCTTATTATCCGGTTCATCAGATTTCTTATCCTTTACACAGTATTTCCGAAAGGCTTCTTCCACTTCTTTGAAGCCCATCTGCACAGGCAGCTTTCCTTTTGCAGTAAATTCATGTTCTTTGCACTGTACGGAAATTTCTGTCTGCTCATAAAGGTACTCTTCCCCTGTTGCCTGAACAAGCTGCTGTCCGATCAGCATCAGCAGATTTTTCTTTCCACCGGAAAGTCCTCCCATGCCTTTTTCCATTGCTTCTTTTGTCGGTAGGATTGCATGATGATCAGATACCTTTGCATTATTAACCACACGATCTATGTTTCCCCTAATCTGTCCAGATTCCAGAAACGGAAGAAAATCTGTCATGCCTTCGGCAAGCATTTTTACCGTTTCTTTCATATCCTCGGTTACATACTGACTGTCTGTTCTCGGATAAGTAACCATCTTTTCTTCATACAGTTCCTGCAGCATATCCAATGTTTTCTGTGCAGTGTATCCGAAAAATCGGTTTGCTTCCCTCTGCAGACTGGTCAGGTCATAAAGTTTGGGCGGAGAAGTCTTTTTCTGTTCTCTTTTCACTCTGGTCACAACAGCTTCTGTCCCATCACAGAGTTTTCTTAATTCTTCCGCTTCTGTTTCAGACTGAATATTTTCTGAAATTACCGCAAGTCTTCCATCTGACAGGGAAACCTTATAATAGGCTTCTTTCTTGAAATGCTCAATTTTCTCTTTTCTTTCCGTCAGCATAGCAAGCGTTGGTGTCTGCACTCTGCCAACTACCAGACGTTTAAAATATCTGGTTGTGTAGGCTCTCGTTGCGTTCATTCCGATCAGCCAGTCTGCCTGTGCCCTGCATACCGCAGCATTACAAAGACCTGCATATTCTTTCCCGGCCTTTAATGACTGGAATCCTTTCTGAATTGCTTCATCTTCCATTGAACTGATCCACAGACGCTTCACTGGTTTCTGACAGCCTGCCAGATCATAAACTCTTTTAAAAATCAGTTCTCCTTCTCTTCCGGCATCACAGCCATTCACCAGATATGCTACATCTGCCCGGTTCATCAGGCTGCATATCACATCAAATTGCTTCTTTTTATCCTCTGATACCTGAACTTTCCATACTTCCGGAATAATCGGTAAATCCTCAAACTGCCATTTTGCATATTTTTCATCATAGATTTCCGGTGGGACATACTCTGCCAGATGCCCCAGGCACCAACTGACGATGCAACTGTTCCCCTCCAGATACCCGTCCTTTCTCTGATAAGCAGATAAATTTTTTGCAAGGCTCTGTGCCACGCTCGGTTTCTCTGCAATCACTAAAAATTTCGCCATGTTTTCCTCCTTTTCCTGTCAAAAAGGCAGTCTATAAAGAACTGCCCTTTCTCCATACCTTATGCTTTTTTGTTATTTCTGCTGATCTTCCGCATTTTCTTCATCTTCATTGATGTAACTGTCATCAGCAAATTCCAGACCTTCCTCTACAATACTGTCCTCTTTTTTCTTTCGGAATTTACTTAAAGCAAAAGCAGCTAAACCACCGAATACCAGTACAATACCGCCGCCCAGGATCGCAGAGCCAAACATTTTATTACCACCGGATTCCGGTTTTACTTCTGTTTCTGGCTGTACGGTAGTTTCTGGTTCTGGTGCTGCAGTCGTTTCCGGAAGAACAACTGCTGGTTCCTCTTTTTTCTCGATTTCCTCGTTTTCGCCTAAGAACTCTGCCAGATCATTTTCATCTACCAGTGACATCATGTACACGTTTTCGGAAGTACCGGAACGGTCAATGACCATATAAAAGGTATTTCCATTCTTTGTCTGTACCGTCAGAAACTGCTTGGAACTGTCATTCTCCTTATCATCCACAAGCTGTCCGTTTCCCGACGTGGAAAACGGTGTTCCCTCTGCGGCAGGCTGCTCCGCCGGCTGTTCTTCTATCACCTGTTCCGCAGTTTCAGCCTGCTCTGCGTTTTCATTTGCCTGTGCAAAAGCGGTCACACTGGCAGAACCCATCAGTATTGTTGATGACAACATAATCATCAAAATTTTTTTCATTACTTTATTCTTCATCTTCCAAATCCTCTCTTTCTTCTATCAGTCCGGTTGACATTTCTCTGTCCATATTTTCTTCTTTCTTTATACCTGTTTCAGAACTATCCATAGAAAGATTGCCCTCTTCATCAAACTGCATGGTAACTGTTCCATTCTGAATCCCGTCCAGAAAAGTCAGCATCTTTCGGCTGTCCATCTTCATGGAACGGATTGCCTTAATGATTTCTGCATCTTCCATCTGCTTTTTCTGGATTCTCAGTTGCCTTACATGCTCCTGCAGTTCCAGAATCTTGTTTTCAGTTTTCTGAATGTCATCCAGAACCTTTTTTAACCGCATATTCATCTCTTATTTACTCCCTTCTAGTGAAGTCTGCCAAATGCCATAAAATGTTGCTGCCAGTAAGAACTTGCAATGCTTGTATACTGAATCGGATTCCCGCAATGAATCATCATGTTATTTCCTACATAAATTCCAACATGGCTCGCTCCCGGCGTATCATAAGTTCCCTGGAAAAAGATCAGATCGCCCGGCTTTGCATCCGATGGAGATACATAGGAACAATAAGAACGAAGTCCGTCCGCTGTTGTTCTTCCCACGTTCCATCCATTTCCACAATTATTGATTACCCAGCATACAAAACCAGAGCAATCAAAACTGGTAGATGGCGATGCACCACCCCATACATACGGATAACCCAGATATTTTTCCGCTTCCCTGATCATCTTGGCAAACTGCGGATCAGAAAGTGCTTCTGCCGGAATATCATATCCAAAACCTGCCCCGCCTGTCGGAATTGTATTAAGGTCAAACAGATAATCACGATTTCCATAGTATTTATTGTAAGCGTCATACTGCTCCTGTTCCTTATCTGTCATACGGTTTCTTAAAACTGCATCCAGGTTATGGTTCGTAAGTGTTACGTCCAGCCGGTTTACTTCTCTTGTTGTAGTTACTTCCACCTCCTGGCTTCCATTACTGTCTGCTATGTATGCTTCCCAGGTCTGATGTCCATGTGCTGATGCAGAAGCGTGATCGCTGTAAAATACATCAAACTGAACACCATATCTTGCAAATGCTCCTGTATCTTCTACTACATATTCCACTCCATTCATAACAACATGGGTTCCCATTGGCACAAATGGATTGGAAGCATCCACCGCAATCGTGTGATTTGCCTGTGGATATGCTCCACTTGCAGTCGGGCCTCCACTCCACTGCCCGCAGCAGATCGGACAGTTGCAATATCCACTGGTCACAACCTGTCCCAGTGATTCTCCAACCCTGACTGTTTTCTTTTCTGTTACAGTTTCTCTTGTCGAATCTGTATATAAGCCATACTGCTCTCTGAAAATCTCCTGAATCTCGTCTGCAACCTCAGCATAGGTAAAACCGCCATACTTGACTGTCAGATAAGAAATAAGCTGATACGGATTGTGTCCGATCTCATCAATCTGGAACTGGAACTCATCATAGTCGGAATGGTTTGCTTTCATCTGATTGATCTGCTCATTCAGTGCATTTTCCAATGCCACATAAGCATTTTCCGCAGCATAAATATCCTCATCCTCACTGGAATAACTGGTAGAAATAATAGCATTGGAACTGCCCTGGAATAACGCAGCACAGCTTGACAGGCTCGTTGCCATTAACGCAGACAGCAGCACCAGAACTCCTATGGACAGGAGGATATTTCTGTTCTGTGCCACAAGCTCCTTGACCGCAGCTTTGGCTTTTTCCGTAAATCGCTGTGCGTTTACAAGCACTGCGTCTTTCACAGCTTTTCCCTGTTTCGCAGCCTGATACTGCTTCTGGTAACGCTTTTTCTGCAATAATTTCTTTAATGCAGACTGTTTCTTCTGTTCTGCTTCTTTCTGAACCGCCTTTTTTGCTTCATTGGAAGCACTGGTGCTAAACTGTAGGCGAGATTTTTCTGTTTCTTCCAAAACGGTTTCCCTCAACCGATTATTTCTCTGTCGGTTTTCTTTCAACCGTTCCCGAACGTAAATTGACTTTCTTGCAAGGCTTTCTCCCGCAAATTCCATCTGATCTGCTGCATCAAGAGCAGCATTATCATCGGTATCCTCTCTGATTTTTTTCTGACCATAGGCAGATACCGTTTCTGAAACAACGTTTGCCCCCTTTCTTGCCATTCCGCTACCGGGAATCATACCTTTACTTTCATCTTCAAAGGAAAGACGGGATTTTGATTTTTTCTGTTCTTTTAGCGTCTGTTCCCTTTTCGTCTTTCCTTTAATCTCTTCCCGAAAATCTTCCATTGATTTTTCATCAACTTCTGACTTTTCATGGCAGCGTTTCTGCTCTTTCGCTGCATAAGCTACGACCATCTTTTTCTTTCGGCTCTGCCTGTCCGGTTCCGATGTTTCAGCATCACGTCCCGGATGTCCCCGGATACTCTCTTTACGAAGTCTGGAACGTGAAACAGACGGAGATTTCTCCCCGCCTGCTTTATCATCACTCATTTCTGAGTTTTCCATTTCTTCCGCTTCCGCAAGTTCTTCCTGTTCCAGAAAAGCGTGTCTGGACTGCAGTCTGTGTTTTCCTTCTTTCACTCCCTCAACTGTTTCTTCTGCAGTATGAGTTTTTCTGACCTTTCCAAAGTCCAGCTCCTGTTCCCTGTGTCCGGCTATTTTCTTCTCATCTGCCTCACGCCCGGTAATCCGCTTTTCCTTTTTACTGCGGAGATTTTTTTCCCGGAGTCCATCCCGGCTCATTTTCTGGACAGTCTTGTCCCTTGCTTTATATTCATGCTCCTGCATGGTCATCATCTCCTGATCTATGGTAATTTTCCGTTATTTTTCTTTGCAACCAGTACCATACGCCCATTTTTCTGGGAATACTCACAAGTAGACAGTGTAAGTAACTTATCTCTGTATTTTGCTGTTGTTCCTGTCTGATAAAGTGATTTTTCCTTAACGGAAGCAACAAATTTTTTATAATCCTCCACTGTTCCCGCTTTGATAAAACTGTAATAATCAAAATCATTCCCTGTATAAACGGGTGTTGTAAATGCTGCAAATATCTGATACTGTTCATTTCCCCATATCGTGCGGAACAGGATTGTCGGATGTTCTTCGTAAAATCCTTCGTCCTTATATTTTTCAAGGTCAGCAAACATCTTTCCACTGTTCATGTGATGTCCATATATGATCAGATTGTCCGAATTTCCTGGTACACATTCCTCTGCCAGAAATAAACAGCCATTTGCAGAATATTCCCCGTTAAAATCCCGATGCAGATAATAATTTTTATCTCCGGGCCGGTACATGACCGGATAGTCTATTCTCGTTCCATCAATGGTCAGCCAGCCAATACAATCTGGATTCTCTTCATGCAATGCCAAAATTCCAGCATCTACCTCTAAATCGTCGGAAGTATCTTCCTCTGAATCGTCCTCTTTTTCCTGCATAAGTTCCTGTAACTCTTGCTGTAACTGGTTATCCTGTCTTTCCTGCACAAAAAATCCCATCAGGAAATACAGACTGATCGTAAGCAATATAACGGATATAGAAAGTAATAATCCTGCCACCCATTTTCTCATGCTCTGCCATTGCCCCTTTAACTATCGTCTCTGCCTTTAATGCCGAGTTTTTCACGCTTCTCTACATCTTCCGGTTTCGATGACATCAACGCATAAAGCATAAGGGTATTATCGAATCTGTCCTTAAATGGAATAATTGTATTTCCATAAAAGATCAGTCCTTCTCCCTCTCCACTGTTTGTTACATAGGAAAGCTGGTGTGTTGAAATATTAAGCTGTTTTGCCAGAATCTGTCGATCCCCAGATGCCTGGTTAAGCATCAGGATAAAATCTGAGTTTTCAAAGATATTCTCGATTTCCCTTGAAGCAAGCAGATCTTTTACGTTCTGCGTGATACCAGTCGGAATACCGCCCCACTTACGGAATCTCTTCCAAATTTCTACACTGTATGCTGCTGTCTGTTCCTCTTTCAGCAACAGATGGAACTCATCAATATAATATCTGGTTGACTTATGTGCAGAACGGTTGACTGTTACCCTATTCCAAACCTGATCCTGAACAATCAACATGCCAAGTTTTTTAAGCTGTTTACCAAGGTCTTTAATATCGAAACATACCAGACGATTATTCAGTTCTACATTTGTGCGGTGATTAAACACCTTCAGGGAACCATTTACATAGATTTCCAGTGCAGTTGCCAGCCTCTGCGACTCTGCCTCTTCCTGTTTGCGAAGCAGATTATATAAATCTTCCAGGATTGGCATTTTCTCCGGGACCGGATCAGCAAGATAGTCCTGATATACCAGACGTACACATCGGTCAATGATTGTTTTTTCCACTGGTTCCAGACCATTTTTCCCTCCTACTACCAGTTCACAAAGCGAAAGGATAAAATCTGATTTCAGAGATAGCGGATCGTCATCATCCGCATAATTGATGTTAATGTCCATTGGATTGATGTAATCATGACTGGTCGGAGAAATACGGATAACCTGCCCGTTAAATGCCCGGACTAACGGAAAATATTCTCCCTCCGGATCACAGATGATAATGTCGTCTTTTGTGACAATAAATACATTGGTAATCTCTCTTTTTGCTGCAAAGGATTTACCAGATCCAGGAGTACCAAGTATCAGCCCATTTGGATTCTTCAGCCTTTTCCGATCTGCCATAATCAGGTTATTAGACAGGGCATTTAACCCATAATAGATAGATTCTCCGCCCATAAACAGTTCCTGCGTTGTAAATGGGACAAAAATAGCTGTCGATGTGGTAGTCAATGCCCGCTTGATCGGAATCCAGTTTCTTCCAAGTGGCAAACTGCTCATAAGGCCCTGTTCCTGCTGATAGTCCAGTCTTTTTAATGCACAGTTATATTTCTGTGCGATACCTGCCGTCTGGAATACCACATTTTCCAGTTCCTGTTTATTTTTTGCTGTATTTAAAAACACAACCGTCACAAGAAACATTCTTTCATTTCTCGACTGTAAATCTTCCAGAAGCCTTTTCGCCTCTCCACCATATGTGTTCAGATCAGACGGAATAATATCCATATCATATCCGGAGCGTACCGCTTTTTTCTGTTCCTCAATTTTCATGCGGTTAATGTCCGTAACCTTACTTTTAACCAATTTGATTGCTTTCATCTGGTCAATGGACTGAATATGCAGATTAACAAGCAGGTTACAGTCCATTTCCAGAAATTCAGCAAGCATTTTATCCGTCAGCTCTGGTGCCAGAATCTGCAGATAGGATACTGCTCCGATGGTATCTCCCATCTGAAAATCCTTTCCATTTTTGAACAGGAAACTGGATGGAGCAATATAATCCTTTGTATTCAGCCCGGTACGCAGCATATCATCATAGCTGAACCTGAATGGCACTTTGACATTCTGGTTGAATGTTTCATACATGATCTGCAAACGCTCTACACCATTTAACGGATACGCAGATACCCCAAAAACCTTAAAATTATTGAGTATATCTGTTTCAATACGTTCCAGTTTTGGTTTTGCTTCCCGGATATTGTCAGCTTCAATTCCAAATGTAATGTACTTGGTTCTGACAAGACCATTATTTCCTTTTGCCAACTGATTTCTAAGCATCTGGGCAAATTCCATACGCAGATTATCAAAACTGTCATTCTGCTTTTTAATACGGATCACATCTTCATATTCCATCATGTTGCTGTGATGATTGATAAAGGACAACTGAAAATGGATGGTGCTGTCAAAATAATTCAGGAAATCACACCAGTTCTCAAAAATTGCATTTTTATCCTCATTCTGTGCTAACTGATAGTTGATATCATAAAAACGAATCGTCTTTGAATAATACCCATCCTCCACACGACAGATTCCGTCTTTTCCCATTTCTCTATATGGGATGGACTGCTGTGCGGTAATGTTTTTCCCTTTATTTCTATTGTCTTTATTCGTGCTGGATATTTTCTTTGCAGCACCTTTTTCCTCGCTGGATTTTACAGAACCCGGCGGCTTTGTCTTTTTTTTATGCTTTTCTTCTTTCTTTGCCTGTTTCTGTGCCGCCTTTTCTTCACGAGCAGCCTGTTTTGCCGCCTGCTTCGCAAGTTTTTTCTCTTCCTTTTCGTGTGCCTTATGTAATTTCAGTTCATATTTCTGGGCTTTTTTCCAGGCACGTTTTTCCCGTCTGCTTAATTTACGTCTTGGTCTGCGAACACCTCGGTGTCGCTCCAGTGCTTCATACCCAGTAACCATCGGTACTCCCGTCAAACGCTGTCTGTCCTTTGCATAATTTTCTGCCTCGTCCGGATCAAACACTGGTAAACCATCAGCAGAATCCTCTTCATCCAGCCACCAGTCATCCGGATGGGAAAATTCTTCTGTCTGCTCTGGAAGATTCTTATCGTTTCTTAATTTTTCCACGAACGGTACCTCCTTTCGCTTTTGTCATAATTTTCTTTTTTTCATAGAGGTTTTCCACCTCATATTTCCGTACCGGGGGACGGATAAATTTTACTGTAATCACGTTTTTGAGGACTTTCTCTAAAGGAAGTCCATCTTTTTCATACATGGCAAATAAAAAAGCCGGAAGCATCAGCAGACACATTCCGGTTGCCGCATTACTCGAACCAATCAATCCCCTTGACAGGAAATAAAACGGAAGCCCTACTGCCGCTGCAATACCAAGGCAGATAAGCTGTCGTTTTGTAAGATTGAAAATAATTTTATTTTTTACTTTTGTCAGATCTTTTGGTACTGATACAAAAGCCATTTTCATCGTCTCCTTTTCCACATTTAGTGTGCATTAAAGATACTCTTTGAAAAATTACCTGTTTTCATAAGACTAAAGCATAGTATTACTGTATAAGCCATTACACTGAGCAGTGCTGTATGCACATTATCTGATACCTGTATGTTGGCAACCAATACAGAATAAATGCCCACGCACATCATGATAAAAAATCCTTGAAATGCCAGTGCAAACAATCCTCTTAAATAATTGCTGCCAATCTGTCCCCATTCCCGGTTGCTCATAGTGGCAAACGGAATTGCACCGATTGACGAATACAGATAAATTTCTATCATACGGCCATATAAAATAACCGTTATAAAAACGGATATAACCTTTAGGCACAGACTCGCCAGGAGCGTTTCCAGTGCCAGTATAATCAGCTCTCCTATTTCCATTGATTCCATTGCTGTCTCCATCGAGGTAATTACCGAATCAATATTGATTGCCGTCTGCTGGTTGATAACACCTGCCGCCCGGTTCACTACATTCTGTCCAACATCAAAAATCGCCATTGTGATCGTAAAAGCATTGCTTACGAACCAGACTGCTATCCACATCTTGAAAAAATATTTGAAAAACATCCATGTATCTATATCATGCATGTTATTCTTTTCGGTGAGCATGGAAATCAGCTCATAGCACAACACAAAAGTTATGATCATTCCGGCAATAGGTACGATCACAGAATCCGACAGATTTTGGATCAAGCTGAAAATACTGCTGTTCCAGCCCTGGGGCGTTTGCCCAACCTGACTTGCGATGTCACCGGTTTTTTCATTCACATCGGTAAACATGTTCGTCAGGTTTGAGCTGACCATGCCTGTAAGGAGGTTACGCATCCATTCTTCTATGGACTCAAAAATCTTATCCATGCGTGTTCTCCTTTCCTACTGCCCCGGCTAAAACAAATTCGCCAGTAATGGTACAAGCTGTGTACCGATCAGAACGACACCTCCACCTGCCATAAGCTGCTTGATTCCCTGTGACTTGGCTCCGGGATTGTCATTTCCATATCCTTCCAGGAGATTGATAACTCCCCAAACTGCCAGACCAGCTCCGATTGCAACAACCAGAGTCTGTAAAATATTAATTGCGGATGTAAAAAACGCCATAATCTATGTTCTCCTTTCGTAACTGCTGTTTTCATTGTGATTTTTTAACGGTTACTACTCGGAGGGTTCCGCCCTGATGGGCGGTCTTTCATGCTTACGCATATCGCTACCTCCCAAAAGGGCATAAAAAAAAGAGCTATGTATGTTTTACGTTACATGCTCTGTGCCTTCATTTTCACTATTTGATTGTTTTTCCAGTTCACTGCCTTCATACACATAAAGGTCGAACGCTTCTTCCGGATTTAACCGGACTTCCATCTGATGTTTCATGTATTCTTCCACATGAAACTCATTCTTTTTATCATAATCGGATAACTGCTTATACCGTTTATGTTTTGTAATGTCAAATTTATCACTGTAAAACGGACGGACACCACGAAGCTGTAAAATACACTTGTTACCGTCCATGACTGCCAGTTCATCCCGGCTCATCAATTCTTTTCCTGTTTTCTGATAGTTCAGACCATAAGACCTGCTCTGTCCTCTTGTATCAGAAGTGTTATATAAATCAATGGTTTCCTTTCCAAGTGTCTCCGAAATTTCTTTCAGAGTGGTACTTTCTTTTCCACCAAGAAACAGCATGGTATCGCAGTTGCCTGTGATAGTTTCCGCTGCATCCTTGTAAATGGTCTTGAGCTGTGATTGTGACTGTAAAATAATGGATGCAGAAATCTCTCTGCTTCGGATCGTTGCGATCAGCTTATCGAACTTCGGAATCTGACCGATATTTGCGAACTCGTCACAGAGGATTCTCACATGATAGGGCAGTCTTCCATGATGAACATCATCGGCTCTGTCACATAACAGATTGAAAAGCTGACTGTACATCATAGCGACCACAAAGTTAAAAGTATCATCCGTATCAGAAATTACAATAAACAATGCAGTTCTTTGATCTCCGATCATATCCAGCTCCATCTCATCATAAGACATAAGCTCCCGCAGTTCCGCAATATCAAAGGGTGCGAGTCTGGCACCACAACTGATTAAAATACTTTTTGCTGTCTTTCCTGCAGCCAGCTTGTATTTTTTATACTGCCTTACTGCAAAATGATTCGGCTCGTCTCTTTCCAGCTCCTCAAATAACAGATCCACTGCATTTTTAAACTCTTCATCTTCTTCCCTGGTTTCACTGGCATTGATAAATTCCAGCAGGGTTGAAAAATTCTGTTCTTCCTCCGGTGCTTCATAGTAGATATAACCAATCAAAGCACAATACAGCAGACGTTCCGCTTTTGTCCAGAAATCCTCGGAAGATTTTTCTCCCTCTCCTTTGGTATTTACCATGATCGTATTTACCAGTTTCAGAATATCTTTTTCCGAACGAATGTAATGAAACGGATTATAGTGCATACTTTTGGCAAAGTTGATGGTATTCAGCACCTTGATTTTGTAAGGAGCCATTACCACTCTGCCATTTTTATCACGCAGGATTTTCCCATTTTTATCTTTCTTCGGTGTCCCTCGTGCTAACATCTTACCACATTCTACGATAATTGTCCCCTTGGGATCGGTGACCACAAAGCTCACATTATCCGGCATCTGCATAAGCTGTGGTTTTACATAAAATCTGGTCTTACCGCTTCCGGAACCACCTATTACGATGACATTCTTGTTTCTGGCATACTTTGGTTTCTTTGGTCTGCTATTCATGGTTAATCGTTCTGTCTGCGTCAATAGGATATTATTCTCAAAGACCGGATCAATAAAAGGAGCTATATCCTTTTCATTTCCCCATCTGGCAGAACCATATTCTTCACCCTGGCGAAACTTCTTTCCATTTTTTCCCTTAAAATACACCACTGCCCACACACTGACTGCAGCAATAGTTCCCGCAACCAGACTTTTCGGTTGTATACTTGGCAGTAACTTTTTAAACGCTAACGGATAGTTCATAAGGAGAACCATCAGCCTGTCCACTACTGTACTGCCCCTGCAATACTGATACAGCCAGGTGCATTTATTTACCACATAAAATACAACCATATACGGAATATGCAACAGAACCTTTTTTATCACTTCTGCATTCGGGGGACGCACCTGAAATCCTTTCAGTTTTTTCTTTATATTTTTTATCCCACTCATAAGGTCGGCTCCTTCTGTTTTTCTTTCGATTTTTCCCGTTCTCTCTGTTTATCCTGGCTGCGGGCTGCGATTGCCTGCTGTAATTTCTTACGGACAGACGGTTTCTTTGTTTTATTCAGCGTCTTTCCGGTAAATTCCCGGAATGCCGCTGTCATCACATCCACATCCCTTGCCTTGAAGAAAACGAAATATCGGGGTGGATCTTCGGACTTATCACGTTTCAGACTAAAATCAATGCCATATTTTTTTGCCACTTTTTCAAAAGCCTTAATGTTGTTATCCGTAATCTCAATGTTGGAAAGCTGAACATTCTGCTGTGCCAGCTTCTTTAAACTCTGCTTCCCATGATAATCTTTATCTGGCGGTTCTTTTACCTGCTGTTTTCTTGCTTTCTCTGCTTTTTCTTTCTCTATTGCTACCAGAAAACGCATCATTGCCTGTTTCAATAAGCGAACTGTCACTTTTCCGCCAGTGATACACAGGGACACTGTTTTTTCATTCACTTCTTCCTGCATCAATCTGTTCCTTTCTATGGTTTTCCAACAGACGGTCTTCCTTTGCTCCTACCCGGATACAGCAGTACAGAACAAAGTTGACTGCTAATACCAGAAGAATCCCTGCAATAATCAATAACGTTCTCATTTTATACCCCTTTCATCATTCAAAAGGGCATCTATGACTTTGCTGCCCATAAATGCCCCTCCATTAACTTTTATTTTCTTTTTTTCGCAATCCAGACTGCTGATACACTGCCTGCCATACCTGCAATCGCAAGCAGAATCCAAATCAGCATGTGTGTATCATCTCCGGTTTTCGGTGTATCTGTTACCTGTGTAGACGGTGTTTCCGGCGTTGGTGTTTCTTCCGGTTTTACCTCATCTTCCATCACTACTTTCTGGATCTCCCCGGTATCCTCGACTGTAAATTTCACATCTTCAGCGACCAGATATCCATCAGGGGCAGACTCTTCACGAAGTGTATACTCCCCAATCGGAAGCATTTCTATGTAATGTGGTTTTTCCTCAGAAGTCCAGCTCTCTACTGTCTTACCGTCTTTGTCAAGAATAGTCAGTTTTGCTCCTGGCAGTTCCTTACCGGAAATATCTGTTTTAGAGATTTCTACCTTAGTCACATCATCTTTCATTTCGATTTTCTGTGGCTTTGCAGTATCTTCAACGGTAAACGTGATGCTTTCTGCTGTCACATAACCATCTGCCGGTTTTGTTTCTGTCAGAGTATATTTCTGTCCGACTACCAGCTCTTTGATGATATGAGCGTCTTTACCGGAAGTCCAGGAATCTACAACTTTACCGCTTTCATCAGTTACCTGTAACTTGGCTCCTTCCAGTTCTTTTCCGTCTGTCAGGGAAGTCTTGGTAATTTTGATTACAGTCGGCTCGTCCTCAAAGGTAAAAGCATAAGATATTTTTTCCTTTTCTGCACCTCCATACTCAAACGTGAACTCCTGTGTTTCATCTGTTGTTGCAAATCCAGATGCCGGTGATGTTTCTTTGATATAATACGCAAAACCAATCGGTAAATCTGCTGTAAAAGTCAGCTTGCCTTCTTTGTCTGTTGCCAGTTCCTCGATCATAGTATCTGCTTTCAGAATTACTTTTCCGTCTGCTCCTGTAATATCATCCTTGGCACAGAGGGCAAATACCGCCCCTTCCAGTACACGATCAGAATCTTTCTCTTTTTTCACAACTTCCACTTCTGCTTTCTGGCGGTTATTCTGCCAGTCAGCAGAATAAGTAACTTCTGCAGTATCCTGATCCCGGTATGTCAGATCAATCTCTCTCGCTTCATCATCCAGTACAAAACCGTCCACTGTAGCTTTTTCTTTTACATAGTATTTACCCAGCGGAAGTCCCGATACCTTTGCAATACCAGTATCGTCCGTTGTAATGGTTGCCACCAGTTCATCTTTTTTATAATAATCTTCACTTTCTTCGTCAGCAGACTTCACATCTTCTAAAGCATAAACTTCAAAAGTAACATCTTTCAGACTGCCTGTTACATACTGGAATAAATGTTTGATCCATCCTCCAACGGAATCCAGTGCAGTTACTTTATCCAGAAATTCTCCATTTTTATTGATGATAATCGTTCCTGTCGGCACATCATCTTTCATTTCAACTTTCTGGATTTCCCCGGTATCCTCAATCGTAAAGGTGATTTCTTCTGCTTTGAGGTATCCATAAGGAGCCATCTCTTCTCTGAGAGTATAGGTTTCCCCTACGGTAAGTCGTTCAATCAGATGCTGTTCGCCTTTTACAGATTTCCATGTATCAACTGCATTTCCATCTTTGTCCAGAACAGTAAGTGTCGCACCTGACAATTCCACGCCAGTAGTTAAATCAGACTTGGAAACTACAACCTTTGTAGGCTGGTTCTTAAATACAGAAGATAACTGTACTACCTTAACATCCTGTCCCTGATATTCTGCTTTTACTTCCAGAACTTCATCAGAAGATACATAACCATCTGGTGCTGCAAGTTCTTTGATATAATATTCACCAAATGGAAGATTCTGTGTAAATACAGCCTTTCCATCTTCTCCGGAAACAGCTTTTCCAAGCAGTGTGTCTGCTTTTACAATTACAGCTCCATGAGCTTTCATATCATTCTTTGCATAAAGTCCAAACTCTGCTCCTGCAACGGCTGCTTCTGTATCAGCATCCTGTTTTACCACAGAAATTTCTACTTTCTGACGGTCATTTTCAAAGATAGCTGTCTGTTCAATGACTGGTGTTTCCTGATCTTTGTAAGAAAAAGTAATGATCTGTGCTTCACTGTTTAAAACAAAGCCATCCGGTGCTGTCTTTTCAACAATCTTATAACTTCCAAGCGGCAGATTTTTCAGGACCGCTTTCCCATCTTTATCCGTTGTAACCGTTTTTACCAGTGTTCCAGCAGCATATTCCAGAATACGGTTTCCATTATCATCTTTCTGGAAATCTGCAGTATAGATGTCCTCGGCAGCGTAAATCTCAAACTCTGCCCCTTCCAGATTTTCTGTCTGATATGCAAAATCATCCTTGAATCCGTCCAGAACTTCGCCCTTTTTCACGATAGTCAGTTCACCCTTAACAGGATGGTTCTCATAAACTGCTTCAATGATCACATCCCCGGAAGTTCCGTCCATCTGGTATGCAGTATTGGAATCTACTGTTACCTCATAGTAATTTTCATTCAAAGTATATCCATAAGGTGCATTTACTTCCTCAATGCGATAATGTCCGATTTTAAGATTCTGCGGAAGAATCAAATATCCCTGCTCATCTGTAAAATAGGATTTATGTTTTACCGTAGTCGGATAAGTTGTTACCTGCTCCACATATTTCTCAGTGTCCATGTTGAAAATCTTGAACTCTGTATTCTTCTGAAGCACTGCCTTTTTCGTCTCATCATCCTGTTTGATGATTTTCAGTTTCGCTTCAAACTCGTCATCCAGAAGTACTCTCCATGTCTGTGGCTGGTTCGGGTTGTTCTCAGTGATACGCACTGTAAAATCATCTACCGGAGTGTAATTATGAGGTGTTGTGGTTTCACGCACAATATAAGTTCCATAAGGAATCGCAATACTGCAGGCATAACCTTTTTCATCTGTAAAGATTTCTGTTGCACCATTTTCTCCGATCACTACCGGTTTTGCAGAATCAAAATCATAGCTTCCATCCTCTTTTACTTTCAGGGAGGATGCCAGATAAGCAGTAAATCCTGCACCTTTCAGTAAGTCTGCGTCGGTTTTTCCATTGTTTGCTGCTTTGATAATCTGGAATGGCTGTTTCATCACCTGCTCCAGAGACAGACAGTCACGATTTACTTCTGCTACAAGGTCTCCCTCATAATTGCAGACCAGATCATGTTCTTCCTCATCTGCCAGATAACCGGTTGGAGGAGTGATCTCTTTCACATAATAATTGCCAAGATATAATCCATTCACAGAAGCCTGTCCATTCTTATCTGTGGTAAGAGTGGCAACCTGTTCTCCTGCTTTATAGATCACACCAGTAGCACCGTCCGGATGCACAATATCCTCACGAGCATACAGTCCATAAACTGCTTTTTCCAGAGTGGCATCCCCCTGTGGAACTGCTTTTTTGGTTTCTTTATCCTGCTTCTGCAGAGAAATCTTAGCTGTCACATGCTTATTTTTGAATGTATGCTTGAATGTCTGTTTTGCTTCCTTATCATTTGTATAAGAAAAAGTAAACGTATAAACATCGTCTGTGTTTCTCACATACCCCGCTGGAGCCTGCACTTCCTTCACATCATAAGAAAATCCAAGTGGCAGGTCTGCTGTAAACTTTGCTGTTCCGTCTGCTCCTGTTGTCGCTTTCTGGATCAGTGTCCCTTTCTTTACAATAACAGTTCCATCCACGTTGATAATGTCACTTGCAGCATAAAGTCCAAAGATTCCTCCATCCAGAGGATTTTCTGTATCTTCATCCTGTTTTGTTACCATTACTTCTACTTTCTGTCTGTCATTGGTAAAGGTTGTCTCAGAGAAAACAATATCCACATTCTGTCCTGCATAGGATAATGTTACTGTCTTTTCCTCTCCGGCATTATAGAATCCTGTCGGAGCCTGTTTCTCTTTTACGATATATGTACCAAGACACAGATTTTTAAGAACGGTAGCTCCGTTTGTATCTGTTGTCAGATTCTCTTTTACCAGATCACCCTTACTGTAAACTTTTGTACCATAAGCAGTTTTAATATCTGCTCCAGCATACACATCATAAACAGCACCACTCTGTCTGCGTTTCTCATACTTAAATGTTGTTCCATTTTCTGTTACATCTGCACCAACCAGAACCTCACCTTCTTTATAAACGGTAAGCTGTCCCATCTGTTCTTCATCTGGAACGGTAACGGTTGTGGTCTTGCTGACTTCCAGTTTCACATTGTAAGCTGTTGCATTGATACGGTATCCGCTTGGAGCTGTAATCTCTTTCAGATATACAGTATCCTGTGTCTTAGTGATCTGTACGGACGCTTCACCGTTTTCATCCGTCGCAGGTAACTGTGTGATCAGTTTTTTGCATTCTACATCACTGTATAATCCAAACACAGCACCAGACAACTTTGCGTCTGACTTGGCATCTTTCTTGATCACCTTAACACTTGCCTGCTGTACCCAGGATACTTTAAAATCTACATATTTCTCATCATCAACGCCTTCACCAAATACCAGAGCCAGATCCTGGTTTCCGGAACCTGTTGAAATCTTATAAGCTGAATAATCTTTGGTAATGCTTCCTTTCATGGTTGCAGACCAGCTTCCTGCCACATCACTCACCTGTGTTAATGGTGCAGACAGATAAAACTTTGTACCACCACAAATTTCTACGCTTTCTCCGGCTTTACTTGTTTTATCTGTTGTCAGGTTATGAAGCTGTACACCTGCCGGAAGTTTCATGGTAATGGTCTGTAACGCATCCGCATTAAATGTAATATCCTTTGTTCTCTGACTGTTACCATCCACATAGGCTTTTACATCTGCATCCGAAAAGGACATTGCCACATCTGGAATTTCCGGCTGTGAAATACAGTAATTATAGAGTTTCATTGCCAGATTCTGTGCTGTACTGTTTGCACCTGAAAAAGCATCCCCACTTCCATTTGCATAAGATGCTGCCAGGTGTACCAGAATAAATCTGGCTCCTGCACTTAAATTGCCGTATCCGTTTTCCTCTGTAAAAAATCCATCATCACCGGAAGCCTTTGTACCGTAATAGCACACTTTCGCAAGTGCTTTCCCATCACCAACTTTATTGATCGTATAGGTTCCACTTCCAGGCCCTGGTTTAGATGGCTGCACACAATATGCTGTGGCAGATACATTTCCAAATTTTACAGTATACTGGTAAGTCAGATATGTTCCATATCCGTAATCTGCATATCGGTATTCTGCTCCTCTGGTCACAGAAACCTGCTGTGAACTTCTGGCATTGCCTGCCGCAGCCATAAAGGTTACTGTTTCTCCGGCTTCCATTGCATACAGATTAATGCCATTACTCTCTGCCTGTTCCAGTACTTCTGAAACGGTTAATTCAGATTCCAAATCTGCTGTGCTTTCAGAATTTTGTGTTTCCCGGTGCGACTCCGAATCCTCCTCGCTCTGCTCCGTATCCCCAGTATCATCCTCAACATTCACTGTACTGTCCGAAGAACGCTCTGACTGCACTTCTGTTTCCGGTTCTTTCACTGTAATATTTCTGCTGATTCTATAAGCAGGATGACCGCTGACTGGTTCTACTGCATAGACAGCCTTGTAAGTATCCGGTGTATGTGTGTCAAAATCTGTACCAGTTTCATTCTTTGCTTCATGAAATAAAATCTTGATTTTGCTTTCATCTACACCTTCGATTCCAGACAGATCAACTTCTACATCAAATTCCTGCCCGTAAGAAAGTTCAATATCATTTGCCTTTACGATTTCATCCGGATCAAGGGAATCTTGAACGTCTTTTAATTCTGCATACTGTTGTTCAAATGGTATTTCTTCCGGTTCTAATTCAGAAGCCGAAACTGCTACTGGCTGAATAATGACAGAAGCCAGTGTTGCGACTGCCATAAATCCGGACAAGAATCTTTTGAATCTCATTTTCATTTTGACTGAATCCTCTCTTTCTTCTATTATCTGCTCTGTTTTCATACAGGCTCACACCTGCATTATTCAATCATTGGAACCACCTCCCACATCTTATTGCTGATACAGAAATAACTCTGATAACAGCACATTCATATGGCAGTGCCTTTTTTGAAACACCGCCACATGGTATCTGCTGTCATCCTGTAAAACAGGAATGACACTCAGGTAAAGTTCAGGATCAAGCATTAAGCCGCAAGAGGTAATTCGTAATAGTTCCTGCAAAGGGTGCCTCCCATCTGTATCCCTTCACGTTTTCACCGGATTCCCGCCGCAAAAATGCGTAGCTGAAAAATTCCGGGTATCCTCTCGCTGCTGGTATGAAATTGTCAAGGTGCAATTTTTAAGGGGTTTTATCTTCTTGAATTGCAAATAGACATTTGCCCCTTCACTAACTGCATGTGTGAAAGGGCAAAAATTAACCTGTTTGAAAAATTTTTTAGATATTTTTATTTCAACATTGTTTTATGTGTTTTCCAGTTGTTCTTTTAATTTCTCCAATACTTTCTTCCTCCGGTTTCTAATCGTCTTTGGGCAGCACCCAAAATACTGTGCTGTTTCTTTTACTGTAAATTCTTCAAAAAACAATAGCGTTATCAGTTCCGCATCCTCTTTAGTCAAATATCCCAGAGCTTTTTCCAGTTCCTGTATTTCTGACAATCTGATAACGATTTCTTCCGGTGATACTACCGAAAAAGAGCAGTCATAGCCTTTTTCCTGTAATTCCTCCATGCTGCATACCCCATGCCTCTGCATTTTTTCAACCTGATATCGCTCTTTTCTTCCAGCCTGATACCAGGCCAGATATACTGCCCTGGTAACTTCCACAAATGTATCATTTATACGCAACATATAGCGTTGTCTTTCTTTTGGCTTTTTACCAGGCATACTTCCAGTCTCCTTTTTTCAATGTTCTGGCAGAGTCATCCGAATTATTCCGCATTTTCTGCATTGCCTGTGAAATACACTTTGATACTGCCGGAACTGTAATACCCAGTTCATGCGAGACTTCTTTTTGTGTTTTCTGCTGAAAATAAATACGATGGATCATCTGTCTCTGTCTCTCTGTCAGCAGATTCATCAACTCCCTGACTGTTTCCTCTGCAATGATTCTTTCAAGCAGACATTGTCCTTTATCTGCCAATTCACACCATTCTTCGGAAATACAGCTATACGAAATGCAATTATTATGTTCTCGTGTTTCCCTGTTTCTCCACAGCCGGTCTTCGCCTTCTAATATCAGCCTTACATACCAGGGTTGATCATCAAAAAAATTCTCCTCAACAACTGCTATTTTTCTTTCTGCTTCATACACATAATCTCGACAGGTAAATAGCGGAAAAACCGTTGCATAGTCCCCCACACAATAGAGAACATATCCGGTCTGATATGCGATAATTTCCGCACAATCCATCAACCTCTGCTTCGCAACTGCTACATCGTTTTCTCTTAAATATTTAGCGGACGGAACCTTTCTTCTTTCTTCCCTGTTACTTACAACCTGTTTCAATTCCTGCAACGTCAGCATAATTACCACCTTTCTGCCTGCTGGCAACAGGTGCCCATCGGCAGAAAGGATAGGATTCTTACTGATCAACTGACAAAAAGGGCAGTAAAAAACAGCTTCCGGTACACCCGTTTTTTTTAACGAGAGCCTGAAACTTTCTTACTGCCCTTTCTAATAGTTACAATATTCTCTACTTTATTTTCCGTCTGATGCCAGGATCAGACTTCTTGGCATTTCTTTCTGCTTTTATGTTCTTTTCATTTTCCATCAAAACAGAATAGTCTCCCATTGCATCATAAGGACACTGCCTCCGATAAAGCAAATTTTCTTCCCTTGTCATCCATCCTATCTCCCTTCTTTATCTCTCTGTTTTCCATTTTAACAACACAGGATTCTATTATCCTTAGCATATATGGGGAGTTTTTTTATTTTGCACCCCATATATGGTGAAATTTCACCTGTACTCATTAAAACTGTCTATCAGAGAATCTATGGTCTGCATGATAATTTTCTGCTCTTTCCATTCCATCTTCTGAATACGGCAAAGCACTTCCTGAACTGATTCCTGCTTCTCTGTACCGCCTCCCTCTTTTCCCAGCAGGAGATTGGCATCCGTTTCCAATATCTCAATTATCTTCCTGAAAATCTCAACAGACATTGCCGTTTGCCCACCTTCAATCCTGCTGACCGTATTGACACTGATACCTGCTTTTTCCGCAAAAGATTCCTGTGACAACTTCATTTCCTGTCTGCGTTTTCTGATCCGTTCTCCCAATTCAATAAGTTCTGTGGAAATTGCACGATTGCTCAATACGGTGTCTCCTTTCCTGCAATTTGTCCCAACTTTACGCCATTGTGTCGCAAAGTTTCCCGAAAAAAAGCAGCTAATTTTGGTCTTAGCTGCTTTTCAAAAAATCTATTTCATTTTATTCTTGGTATTTTATGTATCCCTGTAAGAAGTGTAATCAGAAAAACGCAGAGATAAATGATCGCCTGTCCAACCATTGCAAGAAGAATGATGCTTCCGATCAATCCTCCGATCAGAAGATTCATTGTCCATACTGCCAGTGTTCCTCCGAGGTCAAAGCCTCTTGGAACCATCCAGACACACATTTTTCCAATTCCAAACGGTATCCCCATCAGAAGTAACAGCAAGAAATAATTGCACTCCCCATCCTGGATACAAAACGGTCTTAATACTGCAAACAATACCGTAATCACCAGCACTGGTGCTATCACTTTTTTAATCATCTTCTTCATGTTCCTTTATCCTCCATACATATCGTGATTAACTTCTGCCTGATAATAACTGTTTATCGTTGCCGGGGCATTATACAGGGCAGTCAGAAGATAGGCTTTAATATTCCCAACCTTAGTCGTGTTCCGGTTCAGACAGAACAGCACATATTCGATATGTGAATAATTCAGTTTCATAAACCTGCTTTTCACCAAAGCAACTGGTTTTTCTACTCCTGCAATGCGAATCATACTATCCTCCGGCATCATCATAACTTCAATTATCAGTTCTACCAGTTCATCTACATCTTCTTTGGCATGATATTGATAATCTATGTTTTCATGAATTACTTCACGATATGCTCTCATCTCCTCCATCACATCTTTTTTCCTTTTGGAATTACCTGATGTGATTGGATAAGATTGTTTTATCTCAGTTTCACTAATATCAGTCTTGTTAATATCAGTATTATTAGATTGTGATTTCGGGCATTCTGGATTTGTGATTTCCACTATTCTGGAATGATGATTTTCACTATTTTGGAATTGTGATTCTGGAAATTCTGGATTTGTGGTTTCCACCATTCTTGAATTGTGATTTTCACTATTCTGGAATTGTGATTCCCCATAATCCTGAATTGTGGTTTTCACTACTCCTAAATGATGATTTTCACAATTCAGAGAAATGCCTGTTTTCCCCTTGTTTTCTGCTTCTTGTTGCAAATCTGCACATTCCTTATGTCTTTCCTGTTTCGATTGCAAATCTGCAATTTTTCTATGATCTTCCTGCTCAGATTGCAGATTTGCACAATTACCTGTCGGCTTTTGATCTGGAACCTCTCTGATCATAAAATTTTTCACATAAATAACATTCGGTTTTCCCAGTCCCAGACGTTTCTTCTCTATCAATCCAATCCCATTACTGCTGTCCAGCTCTTTTACCAGTTTCACTGCCTTTTGAGTTCCGCAGTTCATCAACTCTGCAATTTCTTCCACAGTGAAAATAATGTATACTCTGTCCTCTGAATCCAGCCATCTGTTCTTAATGCTCAGGCTCATACGGTCTAGCATCAGACCGTATAATACCTTTGCTTCACAAGAAAGAGTTTTAAAGCATGGTTCGGTAAACAGCACTTTCGGGACACGATAAAAGCTGTATTGTTCCGCTTCCATCCCCGTAAAATAATCAAACTGTATCTTCTGCATCTGCTACTCCTTCTTTGTTTTCTTTCCATTTATCCAAAAGCATAAAAATGACTTCTTCTATCTGTTCTTTAGAATATGTCTCCGGAAAATAATTTCCAATTTTCTTTGCCGGAATCATCACATTGATCTTACTGCTTTCCTTTTTTAATAAAACAGCATAGATATAACTCTGGTTTAATTTTCCATTTGCACTGCATTCTTTTAACTGTTCTGCCTGTTGTTTTGTCGGAAAAATGCTGCTGTTGGTAATCACTTCCAGAAGCCACTCCTGTTCCTCTGGCTTCAGATAAGACAGCTTTTCTCCCACAATCATAGGAATTTTATTATTGTCCACATATTCCAGCAGAGCATCAGATAATGCCGCCAGACGGATATATCTCTGTACAGTTCTTCCACTGTCCCCGGCAGCTTCCCCAACCATATCTGCTGTATATTTTTCACCTTTGCTTCCCTGATGCTTCATTGCATCATATTTCATCTTATAAGCATGGGCTTTTTCACTTGGCAGTAGATTTTCACGCTGAATATTGGAATCAACCATAATAATGACTGCTTCATCATCCGTATAATTTCGTACAAGAGCCGGCATGGTCGTCTTTCCGCACAGTTCACAGCCTCTTTTTCTTCTGTGTCCGGAAATCATCTCGTATCCACCCTCGGCTCGAGGTCTTACCAGTGCAGGAGTCAAAACACCGTATGTTTTAATACTCTCTACGGTTTCAGCCATTTTTTCATCATCATTTACATGAAACGGATGATTTTTAAAGGGATAGAGCTTTTCCAGATCTATTTCCACAACCTGGTTCATACTTTTTTCCGGTGTTTCCTCTAATCCCAGTAATTCATCATAAGAGGTAAGCTGAATATCTTTTTTCGGTCTACGCATGTTTCAACACCTCCTGAACCAATTCCAGATAGCTGTCTGCCCCCTTGCTTTTTCCATCATAGGCAAAGATACTTACACCCTCCGATGCTGTTTCTGCAAGGCTTTCTGTTCTCGGAATCGTCTGCTCAAAAATCTTAATGTCATCTCCATATGTAGTTTTGATCGCCTGTTTGTTTCTCTTTGCATTATTGTAACGGCAATTATCCATTGTGAATAAAATGCCTTCTATCTGTAAATCTGGATTGAACCTCTGATGGATTCCCTTAACTACTTTCAGTAATTCCATGAGTCCATCTGCCGCATAATATTGTGGCTGCACTGGAATCAGAACACTGTTCGCTGCACTCAGAGCATTGATGGTCAGCATTCCCAGGGATGGCATACAGTCAATCAGAATATAATCATACTCGTCCTTCAGCAGTTCCAGATACTCTTTCAGCACCTTTTCTCTGTCCTCTACTGTAAATAAGGACATATCCATTCCAGCAAGCAATTTATTGGACGGAATCAGGTCAACCCCTTCTTCATGGTGAAGAATTGCTTCTTTTGGATCAAATTCCAGTCCCATGATGATATTTTCCATCATGCTCTTTAATGTTACCTTGAGATTTTTAGGGAATCCCAATCCCATTGTCAAGTGCCCCTGTGGATCAGCATCTACCAGGACTACTTTTTTCCCTGACTTCACCAGTCCGGCTCCCAGATTGATTGTTGTCGTTGTTTTGGCTACTCCGCCTTTCTGATTTGCAATAGCAATTACTTTACACATATACTTTCCTCCGATTTACTCTTTTTCTTCTACTTCAACATAAACACGAAAATATTTGCTTGTTCCTTTGTTCGCATAAGCATCCGATACTTCCAGAACATCCAATTCTTTATGCTTTTCCAAAATACGACGGAACCATTGAATATCCTTTAAAGTACCCTGTAATCTAATTTTCAGCATACATATCCTCCCAGTCTTTGTAAAAACAATACTCTGGATAACGGATTTTAATGGCTTCCCAAAAATACCGGGCATATCCGCAGCAAAACAGATCTTCTACGGTATAATACTGACACTCTTTTAACTGATCTTCCTCTGCCTCATAATCTCCGACACTTGGTGTCCCATTGCAGTAAAGATTAAATGCCATACGGACGATTCGTAAACTTCCACTGGTCTGCCATCCTTCCTGCAGGGATTCCGTTTTTACACATCCAGTTTTAAAATTATAGATTTTATTCACATTTTCTCTTGTGTCTCTGTCGATACCCAGGCAATAAACCAGAGCCTGATGGTAGACATCCTGATATCTGCATTTTTCCAGATATTCCATATAAAATTTTTCGTGTTCCTTGCTCTTGAAAGTAATTATGCGAGAATTGCTATTCTCTGCTCCTAACGCTGTGTTTGTCATTTTTTATTTTCCTCCTAAATTTTAATAAAAAAGACACCCCATTTCTGGAATGCCCTATAAAAAATAGGGACACCCGCTTTTAACAAGTATCCCTATAATCTAT